>Ga0308412_1000002_pt1 | contig 243334 bp, 198 predicted proteins | sample HotsprottomLayer_FD_202357 | JGI IMG/M metagenome (GOLD analysis project Ga0308412, IMG submission 202357) | Hot spring phototrophic mat microbial communities from Octopus Spring, Yellowstone National Park, Wyoming, United States -... | ecosystem: Environmental > Aquatic > Thermal springs >...
ACAGGCCGGGCACGATGGCCAGCGTGAAAAGCCTGCCCTCAGGATCGATGGCCGGAGAGGAGGCAGTGCGGGCCACCCAGGCCGTGCTTCCCACATAAGCGTAACAGGCTCCCGGTTCCCAGGCTCCGGCCCCGACCGCGGCGGAGGCTCCGTCGCCGAAACCGACGAACACGGGAACGCCTGATGGAAGCCCCAGAGTCCTGGCCGCCTCCGGCCGCAGCGTTCCCGCCCTTTCGCCCGCTGCAACCACCTGCGGGAGGCGCAGCCTGTCGATGCCCGCCACCTCGCAGAGCTCATCGCTCCAGTCCATCCGGCGGAAGTCCCAGCATCCGTAAAGCGACGCGTCCGAGTAATCGGTGACCGGCTCGCGCCCCGTCAGCCACGACGTCACGTAGTCCTTGCACTGAACGAACAGCCGCGCCGCACGGTAGCTTTCCGGCTCGCTGTCCCGCAGCCAGGCGATCTTCAGCCACGGATAATGGGCATCCAGAGGGTTCCCGGCGATCCGGCAGACCCGGTCCGGAAGATCGCCCTTCCTGAGCCGGCGCGCGTGGGTCCCGGCGCGGATGTCGCTGTGCAGGATGGCAGGCCGCACCGGGCGATGCTCTCCGTCCAGCGCGACCACGCCCATCATATGCCCGGACAGGGAGATACCCGCGACGTCGGCAGGGCGGAGGCGGGCCGCTCGGAGCACCTCCCGCGTGCCGCACGCGACGGCGGCCAGCCAGTCCGCCGGGTTCTGCTCGAACCCGCCTCCCGGGAGCTGGCGCGTCGGATAGGGCTCCGTATGCGACGCAAGGAGCTCGCCCTTCAGACTGAACAGCGCCGCCTTATCGCCCGTCGTCCCCAGATCGTGAACCAGGATGCAGCCCATTCACATCCTCCCTCCCCCACCGCGAAGCGCAGCCCGGCGGTGTCTCCCGGCTCACCAGAAGCGCCACGCCGGCCACCCGCAGCGGTCGAGGAGCCGGGAGAGCAGATGCAGAGGCAGCCCCACGACGTTGAAATAGCAGCCCTCGATACCCCTCACGAACACGCTCGCCCGCCCCTGGATGCCGTAGGCGCCCGCCTTGTCGAACGGCTCGCCGCTCGCGATATAGGCCGCGATCTGCTCTTCGTTCATCCGGTCGAAGACGACCCGCGTCGTCTCGCACCCCGTCACGAGGCGGTCCCGGAACGCGACCGCCACTCCGGTCAGCACCCGGTGCGCCCGCCCCGAGAGCAGCCGGAGCATCCGCCCGGCGTCGGCAGCGTCCGCAGGCTTGCCCAGAAGCTCGCCATCCACCGCCACCACGGTGTCGGCTGCGATGACCAGGCATTCCGGAAAGGCCGGGGCCACCGCCAGGCATTTCGCCCGCGCCACGTCCTGGATCCCCTGCTCCGGCGGCGGAGAGAAATGCGCCTCTTCATCTATACCCGGCTCTACGACCTCGAAGTGCGGCACGATGCACGCCAGCAGCTCGCGCCGGCGGGGAGAGGCGGATGCCAGAATGACCCGCGGAGCGGCTTCGGTCACAGCCGGGGAGCCCTCTCGAACAGCAGCCTCATCACGGCAGACGCCAGCTTGTCGGGATCGTGCCGGACGACGTTCGTTTCGCTGATGAGGGGGGCGACCACCGGATGGTAGCCCATCTGCCTCACACCCTCCACGTCGGGAGGCACCAGATCCGCCCCCTCCCGGCGGTAGCGCTCCAGCAGCTCCCGGGAAGGCACGCTGTCGTTCATCAGAACGTAGTCGAACAGCCGCACGTCCGGCGCGTGGCGCTCGATGGCCCTGATGTGGTCCACCACACCGAAACCGTCCGTCTCCCCGGGCTGGGTCATCACATTGCAGACGTACACCTTCAGCGCCCGGGACCGCGCGATGGCCTCCGGGATTCCGCGGACGAGCAGATTCGGGATGATGCTGGTGAACACACTGCCCGGCCCGATGATGATCGCCTCGGCCTTGTGGAGGGCATCGAGCGCCTCCGAGAGCGGCTGCACCTCGGGAGGGTTCAGGTAGATGCTCCTGATGGCACCCGGCGCCTTGAGGATGGAAGTCTCGCCTTCCACCACCGACCCGTCCTCCATCTCCGCCATCAGCGAGACGTTCTGCACGGTGGAGGGAAGGACACGCCCGCGGATGGCGAGAACGCGGCTCGTCTCCTTGACCGCCATCTCGAAGTCGCCGGTCAGGTGCGTCATGGCGGCAAGAAGCAGGTTACCGAACGAATGGCCTTCCAGCGAGCCGGGCGAGGCCGGCCGGCCCGGGTCTGCGCCCTTCTGCCCTCCGCCGTTAAAGCGGTACTGCAGCAACTCCGTCATCAGGGTCTCCGCATCCGCCAGCGCCACAAGACAGTTGCGGATGTCTCCGGGCGGCAGCATTCCGAACTGGCGCTGCAGCGCCCCGCTGGACCCTCCGTCGTCCGTCACCGTCACGATCGCGACAATGTTGCTGGTGTACTGCTTGAGACCGCGCAGAAGGGTGGACAGCCCGGTGCCCCCTCCAATGGTCACCACCCGCTGGCCCTGCGCCAGATACCGCTTCTGGAACACCACATCCGCCAGACGGCGCTTGTCCATTGTGACCAGAGCGGACGTGATGGAACCGATGGTCTGCTTGATGGACACGAAGATCAGGAGAAGCCCGGCCGCCATGAACGCCAGGCTCACCGGGACATACACGCGCGGCAGGTTGAGCTCCACGCCAAACCGGAGGAACACCGTGCGCGCGAGGTCGTCCAGAAGGCGCAGGTAGTCGAAGGTCCGGAGATTGGTGATGAGCCCCACCCCGATGATGACCAGGCTGATTCCCACCGGGACGAGCAGGAGCCACCGCTTCACCCGCATCCCGGGATACAGCCATTTGAGAGAGCTGCGCAGCCACAGCGCGGCCTCGGAGAGGCGCGATCTCTCAGAGCGGGCCTGTGCCAACGTCCCTGTGCTCCACGATGACGTTGTAGTCCCTCTCCGAGAGGAACCGGGCAAGCTCGTTGGCCACCACGACGGACCGATGGCGCCCCCCCGTGCACCCGATGGCGATGGTGAGATACGCCTTCCCCTCCCGGGCATACTGCGGGATGCTGAACTCCACCAGATCGAACAGCCGCTGCAGGAGCGGCTCCGTCAGCGGGTCCGACATCACGTAGTCTCGCACCGGCTCGCAGTTGCCGTCATACGGGCGCAGCCGGGGCACATAATGAGGATTGGCCAGGAAGCGGACATCGAACACCACATCCGCCTCCAGCGGGATGCCGTGCTTGAACCCGAACGACACCACCGTGATGACCAGCGATTCGGCCGGTGTCTGGCCGGAGAAGTAACGCTCGATGGCTTTTCGCAGCCCTAGCGGCTCGAGCTTGGTGGTGTCGATGATCTTGTCGGCCCGCTCCTTCAGGGCGGACAGAAGCTCGCGCTCGTAGCGGATGCTCTCCATGATCCCGCGGGTGTCCGTGACCAGGGGGTGGCGCCGCCTGGTCTCCTTGAAGCGCTGCACCAGCACTTCGTCGCTAGCGTCCAGAAAAAGCACCTTTGGCCGCTGAAAACCGTCCACCGGAGATTCGCGCATCGAGTCGAACGTCTCGATCAGCCGGTCGAACATCGCGCCCGAGCGGGCGTCCACCACCAGCGCCAGCCCCTTCACATCGGCGCGGTCCTCCGAGAGCAGCCGCGCGGCCTCGGGCATGAGTTCCGGGGGCAGGTTGTCGATGCAGTAGAAGTTCAGGTCCTCGAACACGTGGATGGCGAGCGTCTTGCCCGCCCCGGACATGCCCGTGACCACCACAAGCTCGCGGGGCACTTCAATCCTCCCTGACCAGCCGCAGGAACCGGTTCACGATGCCTCCCAGTATGCTCAGCATCACCGCGCAGAACACCGCCGCCCCCACCGAGCCGATCTCGAAACCGGGAACAAGCTCGCTGACCACCCAGAGCACGAGCACGTTGACGGCGAAGCCCAGCAGGCCCAGGGTGAGGCAGTTCAGGGGGAGGAGGAGCGTTTTCATCACCGGGCGCACGACGGTGTTGGCGCACGCGAGCACGAAGACGGTCAGGACGGCGTCCCAGAAACCCCGCAGGCTGATCTTCATCTCCAGAGCCTTGCCGGCGGCCACGACACCCCACAGAATGAGGGCGTGCGCCGCCCATCTCAGCAGGATCTCCTTCAGTCGGTCGCTCATTCGACATCTCCCCCGCCCGCGCAGACGCCCGGCGGCAACGACAGCTCAAAGCCCTCCAGGGCCAGAAGCCGCTTTTTCCAGATCAGTCCGGCGGAGTATCCTCCGGCGCCCCCTCCGGCCGCAACCACCCTGTGGCACGGGACGAGCACCGGCAGCGGATTGCGCGCCATCACCTGGCCGCATGCCCTCGCGGCGCCGGGCCGGCCGATCCCGTCGGCAAGCCAGCCGTAAGTGCGCACCTCTCCCGGGGGGATGCGCATCGCGATCCTCAGGACGGCTGCCGCGAAGGCGGAGAGCCCGCTGAGATCCAGCGGAAGATCGACGCCCCGGCGCTCTCCATAGAAATACTGGCCCAGCTGCCGGGAAACCTGCCCGCAAAGCCCGCGGCTCCCCGGGCAGACGCTCTCCCGGACCTCTGGCGGCTCGCTGCCCGGAAGCCAGACGCGCGTCACCCCGCCGTGCCGGCAGGCCGCGAAGCCCGCCCCCCACGGCGTGTCGTAGCGGCAGATCTCCGGACGGGCGTCAGGCCGCATGGACCCCCTCGCCGTCCTCTCCTTCGTGCAGGCGCTCGTAAAGGGCCGCCGCCACGGCGCGGTTCATCCCCGGAGCGCGGGCAAGTTCCTCCACGGAAAGCCTCCTCATCTCCTCCACGGATCCGAAATGGCGGATCAGGCGGGCCCGCCGCGCCGGGCCGATGCCCGGAACCGAATCCAGCAGCGACGCCAGGCTGCCCTTCCCCCTCAGCTTCCGGTGATACGTGACCGCAAAACGGTGGGCCTCGTCGCGCACGTGCTGCACCAGCCTGAGCGCCGCCGACCGGCGGTCGAGCCTCACCGGCTGGACGTTGCCCGGAAGGAAGATCTCTTCTTCCTTCTTGGCCACCGAGGCGACCGCAAGTCCCTCGATCCCGGACAGCCGGACGGCTTCGAGCGCCGCCGACAGCTGGCCGCGGCCGCCGTCGATCAGCATCAGGTCCGGCAGCTCTCCGAAACGGCCGGTTCCTTCGCGGGCGTTCGCCAGACGCCGGCCAATGACCTCTCTCAGGCTCGCGAAATCATCCTGACCTTCCACCGAGCGCACCCGGAAATGCCGGTATTCCTTGCGCGCCGGCAACCCGTCCTCGAACACCGCCATCGAGCCGACCACATATCCGCCCTGCAGGTTCGAGATATCGAAGCATTCGATGCGCACCGGCGGAGTCTCCAGCCCGAGCGCCTCGGCCAGCTCCATGCACGCCTGCTCCGCGCGGGCCCGGTCCGAAACACCGCGAAGCACCCGCTGCTTCAGCTCCAGGGCGGCGTTCCGCGTGACCATCTCGACCAGCTTCCTTTTCTCGCCGCGCCGGGGTACGGTCAGGCGGACGCCGCGCCCGCGCCGCCCGGAGAGATATCCCCGGATGGCCTCCGCATCCTCCGGCTCCACCGGGACCAGGATCTCCGCGGGGATGGTGGCGGCCCCTTCGTAATACTGCTTCAGGAACTGCTCCACGACGGAGGAGTCCGGCTCGCCGGGATCGGCATCCAGCGCGAAGTTCTCCTGCCCGATCAGCCTTCCGGCCCGGATGAAGAAAACGTGCGCCACCGCGTCGCCACCCTGCCGCGCAAGCCCCACGACATCCTGGTCGGCGCCGTCCACGGAGAACACCTTCTGCCGCTCCGCAAGCTGGGAGATGGCACGGATGCGATCGCGCAGCGCCGCCGCGCGCTCGAACTGCAGGCTCTCGGAAGCCTCCTCCATCTGCGAGGAAAGGTGCCGTATGACCTCGTCGTGGCGCCCCTCGAACAGCTTGCACACCTGACGAACGGCGCGCAGATACTCCTGGCGGTCCACTTCGCCCGTGCAGGGGCCCAGGCACTGGTTCAGGTGGTAATACAGGCAGGGGCGCAGCCTCTCCTGACCCGTGAAGCGCGGCCGGCAGCTCTGGATGCCGAAGATCCGGCGGGCCGTCCGGAGCGTGTCGCGAACGGCCCTCGCGTTGGTGAACGGGCCGAAGTAAAGGTTCCCGTCCCGGGTCAGCCGGTGGCGGCGGGTGAAGAACACGCGTGGATAAGGATCGTTGATGGTGACACAGACATACGGGTAGCTCTTGTCATCCTTCAGCCGGACATTGAAATACGGCCGATGCTTCTTGATGAGCGTGCTTTCCAGGATGAGGGCTTCGACCTCGTTGTCCGTCACCATCCATTCCACATCGGCGGCCAGGCGCACCATCTGGGCGGTCCGGGGAGGATGAGCGGCGCCTTTCTGAAAGTAACTGCGAACGCGGTTGCGCAGATTGACGGCCTTGCCGACGTAGATCACCTCTCCGGACGAGTTCCGGAACAGATAGCAGCCTGGAGCGGCCGGCAGAGCCGCCAGCCTGGCGGAGAGACTGTTATCGGCTGTGGAGGGTGTGGTGTCTGACATCGCCCTGTCCCGCCGGTGCGGCACCTGACATTCTACCCTGCCCGTCCGGTGTCCGCGAGGAGAGCGCGGCCAGTCAGGGGGCGGGCAGGTCCTGCCAGAGCCGGCCGCCGCATTCCGGGCATTCCGCGCTCATCAGCCGGACAGTCTGCACAATGTCCGCCGCAGAGGCGTCCGGCCCTGCCCAGGCGGCATAGACGACGCCGTAGCGGTCTGCGAGCAGCGCCGCCAGGTCCGGGACGGCGAAGTTGACGGAATCGACAGAGGCCTGCCAGCCGGCCGGCAGCCGGAGGCCGGGCTCGAACCCTTCCCGGCTCAGCACCCATACGGAGACCTCCAGCCAGTCCAGCTCCTGCGCGCAGTCCGCCAGCGCCGTCAGCAGGCCCGCACCGGGCGCGCCGGACCGCACCTGCAGGATCAGAAGCGCCCGCCGCTGCCGGAGCGACCAGCTGTCCAGATTCTTCCCGTCGAGGCTGCGCAGTCTCAGCCGGGGGAGAGCGTCTCCCGGCCTCGGAATCTGGTCCATCCGCTTCACGACCTTCCCAGCCTCACGCTGCTCCCGCACAGATACCGGGAACAACGCCGACCTTATTGCGCGTCCATCAGGCAGGTGGTAACATTGAATCGGGCGGAAGGAAGGCGCAGAGGCGCCGTCCCGTCCGCATCCGTCATAAGGGACGGTGCGGTTCCGCCGGGTTCTTGCCCTGCGGTATTCGAGGATTGCTCCAAAGGTTTTGAGCCGACACCTAGATCTCTAGGAGCCCGAGTGGACCGGAGGACGAGGAATTCCCGGACGCACGGACGTGCGGGAAAAGCTCAGAGGCCGGACCCGGGGCACCCCTCTTATTTTGAGGGTTCATAAAACCGAGGGGCACACGGTACAGGCGGGGCGCTGAGGAATCGGCGGCAGGCAGGTTGCGGATTCCGGCAGACTTCGCTAACCTGTTTGCCGTGCGTGCCCCCGTGGTGTAGCGGTCAACATGCCTGGTTCTCAGCCAGGAGATCGAGGGTTCGAGTCCCTTCGGGGGTACCATCTTCTTCCCTTTCCCTCCTCAGCAGGTTTCTCCAGCAGGGCTCTGGCGCCTTTCAGGCATCAGCCAGGCCGTGCAAATCGCGCGCAGGGGCTGTATAATCCCCTGGCTCGGCGAACAGCCGGCTCATCGGCCGCGCGCTTGAATCCCTTCCGCCCTCCCGGGCGGCTCCGCGCCAGATCGAGCCGCAGGCCATCCTGAAGGACCAAGTCAGAGGAGACCAGTCTCGATGTACAAGATCGCAGTCATTCCGGGAGACGGGACCGGACCGGAAGTCACCGCCGAAGCGCTGAAGGTGCTGAATGCCGTCGCCGCCAAAGTGGGGTTCAAGTATGAGACTCAGACGTACGATTTCGGGGGCGACCGCTATCTGAGGACCGGCGAGGTGCTTCCGGAGAGCGCTCCGGACGAGCTGCGCTCCTTTGATGCCATCCTTCTGGGCGCCATCGGCCATCCGGACGTCAAACCGGGCATCCTGGAGCAGGGCATCCTTCTGAAGCTGCGTTTCAGCCTGGACCAGTACATCAACCTGCGGCCTGTGAAGCTGTACCCGGGAGTCTGGACCCCGATCAAGGACAAAGGCCCCGAGGACATCGACTTCGTGGTGGTGCGCGAGAACACCGAGGGGGCCTACGTGGGCATGGGCGGCTTCTTCAAGAAGGGCACCCCTGACGAGATCGCCATCCAGGAGGACGTCAACACGCGCAAAGGCGTGGAGCGCTGCATCCGCTACGCGTTCGAGTACACCCGCAAACGCAACAAAGCCAGACAGCTGACCCTGTGCGCCAAGACCAACGTCCTCACCTACGGGCACGACCTCTGGGACCGGGTGTTCCACGAGGTGGGCCAGGCGGACTATCCGGACATCAAGCGGGAGTACGCGCACGTGGATGCCACGTGCATGTGGATGGTGAAGAACCCCGAGTGGTTCGACGTGATCGTTACGCCGAACATGTTCGGCGACATCATCACCGACCTGGGGGCGATGATCCAGGGCGGAATGGGGATCGCCGCCGGCGGCAACATCAACCCGAACGGCGTCTCGATGTTCGAGCCGATCGGAGGCAGCGCACCGAAATACACCGGCAAGGGGGTCATCAACCCGCTTGCCGCCATCTGCAGCATGCAGATGATGCTGGAGCACCTGGGCGAAGAGAAGGCCGCCGGGCTCGTGGAATCCGCCGTGGCCTGGGCCACCAGCGAAAAGCTCAAGAGCCTGTCCGCCGGCCAGATGGGCTACAGCACCTCGGAGGTGGGCGATATGATCGCGCAGCGTGTCGCGGACTCCTGATCTCCGGGCGCGGGCGGCCGCGGCGGGTTCCATCCTTGCATCACTCGTTCTGGGCGCGGCGCTCCTGACCGCGCCGGGGTGCGCGCCGGGCCGCTCGTCCCGCGAGGGGAAGGTCACCGTTCGCTGGGTGGTGGATCCCAACCCGGTTCGCCAGGACCAGATCGCCGGGTTTTACCGCACGCACGGGCGCAAGATCGAGATCATCCTGGACCCGGACGCCGGCAGGCAGAAGGTGCTGACCCAGCTGGCGGGCGGTATCTATCCGGAGCTGTTCGCCATCTACGACCCGGCCAGCGTTCAGGTCTTCGCCCGCAAGGGGGTGCTGACGGACCTGCGGCCGATGATGAAAAAGCACGGCATCCGCCTGGAGGACTTCTGGCCGCAGCTCGCCCCTTACATGCGCTACGGCGATCAGGTGGTGGGGTTGCCGGACAACTGCGGCACGTTCGTGCTGTTCTACAACCGGCGGCTGTTCCGCGAAGCCGGTGTCCCCTACCCTCGCGCGGGCTGGGACTGGAACGACCTGCTCGAGGCCGCCCGCAGGCTGACCAGACGGGACGCCCGGGGCAGAGCCCTTCAGTTCGGCATCGGATACATCGAGCCGTGGATGATCTTCTGGCAGTACGGAGCCCGGATGTATTCGGACGACGGGAAACGTTGCCTGCTGGACTCTCCGGAAGCCAGGAAAGCCGCCGAGTTCTGGGCATCGTTCCGCCTGACCGAGCGGGTGACCCCTTCGCCGAGCGAGGAGCAGGGGTTGGCGGCGATGGGGGGATGGGGCGGCACGGCGAACCTGTTCAAGGCAGAGAAGATCGCCATGCACATCGTCGGGCGGTGGATGATCGTGGAATACCGGAAGAACAGGAAGCTGGAGTGGGACGTCGCCCCGATCCCGCAGACCGGAAAGGTCCGGGCCACGCTGCTGGCCAGCAAGGTGTACGCCATCCCGAAGGGAAACCGCAACAAGGAGGCGGCTTTTACCTTCCTGAAGTATCTGATGAGCAAGGAGAACCAGCTCATCGTCGCCGCGACCGGCGACGGCATTCCCAGCATCCGCGCCTACGGGGAGAGCCGGGAGTTCCTGTACAACCCTGATTACCCGAACGAGCGCAACAACCGGGTGTTTCTGGAGGAGATGCGGTGGGCCCGGCCTCCGGAAGTGTCGCCCTATATCTCGGAGCTGGACGCCACCGCCATCTTCAACGAGGAGATGGACCTGATGTGGCAGCGCAAGCAGACACCCTCGCAGGCCTGCGAGCGGATTGCCGCCAGGATCAACGCCATCATCCGCCGCAACATCGCTAACCCGAACCTGAGGGACTGAGAGGCCGGGATGACCCGAAGACAGAAAGCCGAAAGCCTGGCGGCCCTTGCCTTCCTGGCTCCCAACGTCGCGGGGTTTCTGGTGTTCACGCTGCTTCCCGTGGTGGGTGCGTTCCTGCTGGCGTTCACCAACTGGGACCTGTTCCGTCCTCCCCGGTGGGTGGGACTGTTCAACTTCGTCAGCCTGCTCGGCTGGCACTACGACGAATATGCCGGGAGAACGGTGATGAACGATCCGTTCTTCTGGAAATACGTCTACAACACGGTGTACCTGATGATGGCGATCCCGCTGGGAATCGCCGGGAGCCTGATCTGCGCGCTGCTGATGAACCAGCGGCTGAGGGGCATCACCGTCTTCAGGACCATCTACTTCCTCCCGACGGTCTGCAGCGGCGTGGCCATTCTGATTCTCTGGAAGTGGCTTTACAACAACGACATCGGGCTGTTCAACACGCTGATCCGTCAACTCGGAGACTGGATCGGGGTACCGATGCAGGGACCGAACTGGCTGGGAAGCACGGAGTGGGCAAAGCCCTCCCTGATGCTGATGGGGCTGTGGACCGGCCTGGGCGGCTTCAATATGATCCTGTATCTCGCCGCGCTGCAGGGGGTCCCGCGTGAGCAGTACGAGGCCGCGGCTATGGACGGAGCCAGCGCATGGCAGACCTTCTGGGCCGTCACCTGGCCGGGCATCAGCCCCACGACGTTCTTTATCCTGATCATGAGCGTGATCGGGGGCTTTCAGGGCGGATTCATGACGGCGAACGTGATGACACAGGGAGGCCCGGCGGGTTCAACGACCACCATCGAGTACTACATCTACAACGTCGCGTTCACCCGGTTCCTGATGGGCTACGCCTCGGCCATCGCCTGGGTGCTGTTTCTGGTGATACTCGCCATCACCCTGCTCACCTGGCGGTTCGGGGGGCGGAGGGTGACCTATGTCTGACCGGACCCGCTCGGTTCGCAGGACCGCACTGTGGAAAGCCGTGCTGACGTATGCGGTGCTGGGGCTGGGAGCGGTGACGATGCTGGTGCCGTTCTACTGGATGGTTCTGACCAGCCTTCAGCCTCCCGAGATGGCCTTCTCGATGGGACAGATCCAGTGGATCCCCGAACGGATCGTCTGGCAGAACTATCCCGCCGCGTGGAAGGTGATCGACATCCCCCGCCTGTACTGGAACAGTATCGTGGTGGCTGTGCTGGGGACTCTGGGTCAGGTGCTGACGAGCAGTCTGGCGGCGTTCGCGTTTGCGAGGCTGGAATTCCCGGGCAGGGACCGCCTGTTTTTCGCCTACCTTGCGACGATGATGGTGCCGGGCTCCGTCACCATGATTCCCAACTTCGTGCTGCTGCGGTGGCTGGGCTGGATCGACACCTATCAGGCTCTGATCATTCCGGGGATGTTCAGCGCCTACGGGACGTTCCTGCTCCGGCAGTTCTTCATGGGGCTGCCGACGGAGCTGGAGGACGCAGCCAAGATCGACGGCTCCAGCTACGCCGGAATCTGGGCGCGCGTGACCCTTCCGCTGTCCCGGCCGGCGCTCGCCACCCTGACGACGTTCACGTTCATGGGCTTCTGGGGCTCGTACATGTGGCCCCTCATCATCGTTCAGAGCCCGGAGCTTCGCACGCTGCCGATCGGCCTGGCGAGCTTCGTGGGAAGATACTCCGCCGAATACACCCTCTGGATGGCGGCATCCGTCATCGCGCTCATCCCGGTGCTGCTGCTGTTCGTGTTCAACCAGCGCTACTTCCAGGAAGGGATTAAGATGAGCGGCATCAAAGGTTGAGTGGGCCGCCGCCCGCCTCGCCGGAAGCCGTTGCGGACGCTGCGGCGGCCTGAGACAGAGGAATGAAGGCCGGCGATGGGACTTGAACTGCAGGACCCGGGAGTTCTGGAGGGGTTCGCCCCTCAGATCGTCCGGGTCATTTTCCATAATCCCGCCGCGGCGGCGGGCGAAGGCTTCCTGGTGGATCTGCACTGGCAGAACGTCGGGGACGAGCCCGCGCAGAAAGATTACTGGATCTTCGTTCAGTTCTGCCCGGAAGATCAGACGGAAGAGCCCGCCGGCGGCAGGGGATTCTCGTGGGAGTTTTCTCCGGCCCGGGACACCAGCCGGTGGCAGACGGGCTTCGTCGTCAAGGAAGAGGGCTGCTTCTTCCGCATCCCCCCCGATGTCGAACCGGGACGCTACACCGTTCTGGTGGGACTGTTCGACCGGGAAGGCAGCGGAGAGCGCATTCCCCTGCGCAACCGCAACCGTGACGTGGGCGGTCACCGCTACCGCATCGGGACGGTGCGGGTGACGGCGGAGCCGCAGCAGCCGGGGCGCGTGCTGGCGTACAGGCTGGTCTGGAGAGTCCGCGAACCCGCTCCCGCCCGCTCCGACCGTCCCCCCCGGTTCATCGGGCACGGCCGCCTCGGCATCGGGGTGGATCCCGAACGCCCGGTGATCCAGAGCTGGCGCCTGGGAGATGAGGAGCTCCCTCTTTGCGGGGACCCGGCCGGCCAGGGCGTCGAGGCGGAGTTCGCCGCGCTGGACACCAACCGCGTGCGCACCTCCCTGGCGCTTGGCGCCGAGTGGATGTTCAACTGCCGCATCGGCGCGGACGCAGCCGTCTACCGGTGCAGGCTGCGCTTCCGGCAGAGGGAAGTGGCGCGGTTCGAGCTGCGGTTCAAGGCGACCCGGACGGGACTGGAGGCGCGGCTTGGCCAGGTGCGGGAGGCCGAAGGGTTCCATCTGCTGTCGGTCACCGTGCCTGCTCTGGCGGGTGTGGCGGAAAAGGAACCGGGCTCCGCCCTGGTGATCCCCACGATGGGAGGGCGGCTGGTGGATATCGCGAAGTCCGGCCGCCACCGCGAGGTGCACAGGCTCTCGTCGGCGGACCCCCTGCCCTGCGCCGCCGTGCTCTGCGACCGGGCGCTGGCCGGCATCTGGGCCGGGTCCCTGGAAGACCAGGTGGTGACTGAGACACTGGAGGCCGGCGGAGCGCGGTATGCGACACTTGGAATCCGGTTCAGGCACAGGCACCGGGCGGACCGTCCCGAACTTCAGTTCGCGCCCGGCACCTCGGGGGCTGCGGAGGTGACCGTGACACCGTCGGCGCCGGGAGCCAGGTTGGACTGGACGGATGCGGCCCGGCTGTTTTCCAGGAACTTCCGGAGCCGGCCGGGAGCACTGCACGTTAACTCATTCTGCTACCGCCTCCGCCTGAACGGCGGCGACGGGGGTCCCGCGGCCGCCTGCGAAGAGGCCGCCGGGATGATCCAGCAGGTGGCGGGCATGACGGGCGGACATCCGCAGATCGTCTATCTGGCCGGATGGGAGAATCTGCTCGGCAACTCCGAGGGCCGGGCGTGTCTGGAAGCGCTCCGCCAGAAGGCGGCCGGAGCAGGGGCCGTGGTCAGCTATCAGGTGGACCTGGAAGGGACTTCCGCCCTCGAGCCCGGACTCACCGCCGTGGACGAACACGGCGCTCCCGCCTCCGGCGGCGAACGATACAGGCTGAGTCCGGCGGCGCTGGTCCGCACCGGGCGCGCTGCAAAGCTCGTCGATGAGGTCATCCGGCGCACAGGACTCGAGAAGGCGGTGATGTTGACCCGTATGACGGGCGAGGTCTGCCGGGTGGACCACAGCCCGGAGAGGCCTTCCGGAGCGGCCGAGAACCACGACGCGCGCCGGGAGCTGCTCTCCCTGCTGCGCCGCGCGGGACTGGAGGTGAGCGGCGACTTTCTGACCGGCCCCTTTGCCGGTCTGGTGTCGCATTTCCACTCAGCGGACTTCCGGCAGGAAGGGGGGCCTTACTCCGCTTACACCCCCATCCCGCTGGTCCCCTTCGTTCTTCACGGGAGGGTGACCTACGCCTCCACGGTGGACCGGCGCTACGGGGAGTGCCTGTCCATTCTTTACGGCTTCACGTGCAGCGAGGAGTGGACGGCCGCGACTCCGCTCAGGCATATTACCGACAGGTTCTATCTGATTTCGCTGCCCTGGTCCCGGCTCGCTGCGAGGCCGATGCTGGCGTGGCGCCGCAGCGACACGACTCAGACCATCATCTTCGGGGAGGCGGACTATATTCAGGCTGACCTCGAGCGGGAATCCTACCGTGTGGTGGTGGGCGGATACACGATCGCGCGGGACTGCGTGACCACCTGTCCGCTGGGACGAAGGCGGATGGCCGTCTATTCGAAGTATGGCGCGAGCCTGCGCCTGAAGCTGCCAGCCGGCTGGCCGGATTCGGGCAACGCGCGGGCTCTGCTTCTGCGGGAGGACGGGCAGCACAGGGAGCAAAACCTGAGGATCCGCGACGGACATCTGGAGATCGAGGCGCCCGAGGGCAGGCCCATTATCCTGGCCGCCAGAGGGGGCGGCGCTCGCGTGAACTGGCCGCAGGGCGTTGCGGCGGAGGAGCAATGGAGAAAAGAATCGGCATCATCATGAACGGCGTGACCGGGCGGATGGGGACGAACCAGCATCTGGTGCGCTCCATCCTCGCCATCCGGGACCAGGGGGGCGTATCCGCGGGCGACGACACGCTCATGCCCGACCCGGTACTGGTGGGACGCAACGAGGTCAAGCTACGCGCGCTGGCCGAAAGGTACGGCATCGAGCGCTGGAGCACGGACCTCGAGGCCTGTCTGGCAAATCCCGAAGACACCGTTTACTTCGATGCTCTGGCCACCACCCAGCGGGCGGCGGCGGTGCGGAAGGCTCTGGAAGCCGGTAAGCACGTGTACTGCGAGAAACCGCTGGCCGTGAATCTGGAAGACGCCCTGGACCTGGTCCGGCGGGCGAAAGATGCCAGCGTCAAGACGGGAGTGGTTCAGGACAAACTGTTCCTCCCCGGCTTCCTGAAGCTGAAGCGGCTGATCGACAGCGGTTTCTTCGGAAAGATCCTCTCAGTGCGGGGGGAGTTCGGGTACTGGGTGTTCGAGGGAGACTGGCAGCCGGCGCAGCGTCCGTCGTGGAACTACCGGGCGGAGGACGGCGGAGGCATTATCTCGGACATGCTGCCGCACTGGCGCTACCTTCTGGACAATCTGTTCGGGCCAGTGCGCTCCGTATGCTGCCTCGGAGCCACGCACATCCCGGAACGGGTGGACGAGAAAGGGCTGCGCTACACCTGCACCGCCGAGGATGCCGCCTATGCATCGTTCCTGCTGGACGGGGGGATCGTCGCGCAGATCAACTCGCTCTGGTCCGTGCGGGTGTACCGGGATGAGCTGTTCGTCCTGCAGGTGGACGGAACGCACGGCAGCGCCGTGGCGGGGCTGCGGGAGTGCAAGAGCCAGTCCCGCGTAAACACCCCGCGGGCCGTCTGGAACCCGGACATCCCGAACCCCATCAACTTCCGGGAAGGATGGTCGGACGTGCCGGCGAACGCGGAGTTCGACAATGCCTTCAAGGCCCAGTGGGAGCTGTTCCTGAAGCACGTGGCGTGCGACGCTCCGTTTCCGTGGGACTTTATGGAAGGAGCCCGCGGGGTGCAGATGGCCGAGGCCGGGATGCGCTCGTGGCGGGAACGGCGGTGGGTGGATCTGGAGGAGCTCTCAGTTTGAACGGCGCGCCGGACATCTCGCGTCTCAGCCTGAACCAGATCACCACCAACAACTGGTCCCTGAAAGAGGCCGTCGATGGCTGCGTGCGGGCCGGTCTGGAGTGGATCGGGATCTGGAGGCACAAGATCGAACGGCTGGACGAGAGCGTGCAGGTCGTCAGGGAGAGCGGTCTGAAGGTCTCCGGGCTTTGCCGCGGAGGCATGTTCCCGGCGGCAACGGCCGGAGAGCGGCGCAAGCGCATCGAGGATAACCTGCGGGCGATCGATGAGGCCGCCGCCCTGGGAACGGACGTGCTCGTCCTGGTGAACGGTCCCGCCCCCGACCGGGACATCGCCGGGGCGCGTTCGATGGTGGCGGACGGGATCGCGAGCATCATCCCGCACGCCCGGGAGCGGGGTATCCGGCTGGGAATCGAGCCTCTCCACCCAATGTTCGCGGCCGAGCGCTCGGTGATCTGCACGCTGGGGGAGGCGAACCGTCTGGCACAGAGGCTGGACGCGCCCGAGGTCGGAATCATCGTAGACGTCTATCACGTGTGGTGGGACCCGGAGCTGTATCCGGAGATCGAGAAGGCTTCGGGCCGCATCCTGGGCTTCCACGTCTCGGACTGGCTCGTCCCCACCCCGGACATGCTGATGGGACGCGGGATGATGGGCGACGGCGTCATCGAGATCCGCAAGATCCGCACCGCGGTGGAGCGGGCGGGATACCGCGGCCCCATCGAAGTGGAGATCTTCAACCAGGAGATCTGGGACACTCCGGGGGACAGGGTTCTCGCCCGGATGAAAGAGGCCTACGCGGCACACGTGTGAGCTGAACGGCACCGGGAGGGGACCTTTGCAAATCCCTGCAGAGAAGCACCCGAAGCGTCCCGCCCTGGCGGCCGCCGGCATCGCCGTGGCGGTGGTGCTGGCGGCCGCGCTGCTGGCGGTGCTCTACGCCCTGAAGCAGGCTGCCCCGGAAGCGGAACCGGCAACGGCCCTGTCCATCGAAGGCGACACGGGACCGGCCCCGGAGGTCTCCTACATCTGGACCGCCGGGGTGGAGCTGTCGTCCGGCCAGCAGCGGCAGCTGCGGGACCTCGAGAAGCGTCAGCAGCGGGAGCTGGGGCCCGTGCTGCGGCGCCTCGAGAAGGCCGCCGATGCCCTGGACGCCGAGTTGAGCCGGAGGACCGAAGGCTCCTCCGGCAGCCAGAGGCCGTCGTCACAGAGTGAAGCGGGAAGGATGCGCGAGCTCTCGGACGAAGCGAACCGGATACGCGACAAATACTGGGAGGAAGCGCTGGCCCTTCTGACACCGCAGCAGCGTTCCGCCATCGAGGAAAAGCGCCGGAAAGACTGGATGCAGATGCTGGAGCGTCTCGGCATCCCCGGAGCGCCGCCCGGCGGAGGGGACGCTCCCTCCCGTCCCTGAAACTAGATCGGAGCCGATGGCGGGGAGATCTGCGCGATCGCTCCGCCGTCCACCACAAGGGTATGCCCGGTGATGTAGGACGACTGGCCACTTGCCAGAAAGGCCACCGCGGCAGCCATCTCCGCGCAGGTTCCGTGCCGCCCCAGGGGAACGTGAGACTGCCGGAACGCTGACTGTTCCGTGGGAGCATCGAAACCAAGCTCCAGGAGCGCGCGGTCGGCCGGGTCCCGCACCTCTTCGCCGACCGGCCGCAGCCGCGTGGAGCCGGGAGCCAGGCTGTTGACCCTCACTCCGTGCGGCGCCAGCTCCAGCGCGGCGGCCCGGGTGAGGGACTCCAGAGCCCCTTTGCTGGCATCGTAGGCGATCATGTCGTAATGCGCTCGCAGCGCCCCGATGGTGGACACCAGGACCATGCTGCCGCAGCCGCGGGGGATCATGAGTTCCGCGGAGTGCCGGACCAGCAGGAACGCCGCCTCCGTATTGACGGCGAAGACCTGCCGCCAGTGCTCCAGGCCGGTGTCCAGCAGGGGGCGGCTGCCGACCCAGGCCGCGTTGTGGATCATGACATCGAGCGCGCCCGACTCCCGGGCCAGGGCATCGAACAGCGCGTCCACCCCCGCCGGGCTGGAGAGGTCTGCCCGCACAGGACTGCACTGGCCACCCTCGCGCCGGATGATGCGCGCCGTCTCGTCGAGCGTCTCCCGGGTGCGGCCGCAGAACAGAACGCGCATCCCCTCCCTGGCCAGACGTATGCAGATGGCCCGCCCGATGCCGGAGCCTCCGCCGGTGACCACCGCGGTCTTTCCCGTCAGATCTTCGTAACAGGCGCAAGCGGGCGCCTCCGTCACAATGCCCAAGCGCTCTCCTCCCCTGTCCGCGCGGCTGTCTGGAGCCGTTCCCTTCCGGCCGACCGGCCGCAGGCAGAGCATTTTGCTTCAGGACACCCACTTCGTCCAGCGCCCAGACGGGCCGATGTCCCGGGCGCCGCAAACGGGCCCGCAAATGCGGCTATAATCCATCTGGCGGGACGACAGGCGCGCCGCGCCGGACCCGCCAGAAGACCGGCTTGCAGGACTTCATCCATGAAACTGCGCAACCTTGTCTCCAGGATCTCCGGCTCCGAGAGGAAGCCCGCCCCTTCCGGTTTGCTCTCCGGATCCGCCACCGTCCCGATGAGCCGGGAGTTCGCCGTAGTCGGACTGGGCCGGTTCGGAGTCAGCCTGGCCCGCACGCTGCTGGAGCGCGGATTCCACGTTCTGGGCATCGACAAAGACCAGCATCTGGTGGACTATTACGCCGAGGAGCTGACCCAGACCATCGCCCTGGACGCCACGGATGAGCACGCCCTCCGGGAGATCGATATTGGCTCCTTCGACACGGTCGTGGTGGCCATCGGCGACCATCTCGAGGACAACGTTCTGGCCACCGCCACGCTGAAGGATCTGGGGGTCCGGCAGGTGGTGTGCAAGGCAGCCTCCCGCCGTCAGAAGGACATCCTTCTGCGGGTGGGAGCCGACCGCGTGGTGCAGCCCGAATACGATGCGGGAAAGCATCTGGGCCAGCAGCTCGCCAAGCCGAACGTCATCGAGCAGATCGTCATCGGCCCGGTCCAGCGCTGCTCGCTGGTGAAAGTGACGGAGAGCTTCATCGGGCGCACGCTCCAGGAAGCGGACTTCGAGAAACGCTTCAATGTGAAAGTTATCGCCGTTGTGCGCAACGAAGAAGCCGATGTCAACCCCCCGCCTGACCACCTGTTTCAGGAAGGCGACATGATCGTCGTGTTCGGTCACCGAAACGACATCGCCAGGCTGGCGCGCTGATGCCGGATCCCCCGGGACTGAGCGAGGCTCAGATCAGGCTGCAGGAGAAGGTCCGCCGGCAGGCAGCCCAGGCCGCCGTCCGAGTTCCGGCGCGGCTGGTGAGCGGGCTGGCCATGCTGGTGCTGCTGGGAACCTTCCTGCTGATACTGCCGCCGATGGGCCGGGGCGAGCCTCTGAAGCTGAACGAGGCCCTTTTTACCGCGGTCTCCGCGCTCACGGTCACCGGGCTCTCCATCATCACCCCGTGCCAGGATCTGAGCGCCCCGGGCAAGATCGTGCTTCTGTTGCTGATCCAGCTGGGCGGCGTCGGATACATGGCCCTGGCCATCACCGTCTTCCGTATTCTGGGACGCAACGTCAGCCATACGGACCGCCTGGCGCTCTGCGATTCCCTGGGACTGGTGAGCACGGGCGGCATCATGCGGTTGTTCTGGCACATCCTTCTCACGGTCAGCTGCATCGAGATGGTCGGGGCGCTCATCCTCTGGTGGCACTGGAGCAGCATTCTGCAACCGCACGAAGCGGCGTTCTACGGACTGTTCCACGCCGTTTCAGCCTTCTGCAACGCCGGCTTCGACCTTTTCACCGGCCATCCACGATTCCCCACGGGGATACCAAACGACTCATTCAGTTTGCTGGTGCTTGGCTGCCTGATCTTTCTGGGAAGCGTGGGGTTCCCGGTCCTGTACGATCTGATCAACTGGCCGGCGCGGCGCAGTCTCACGCTTCACACGCGGATCACCCTCCCGCTGGTGCTCTGCCTGGTGTTCGGAGGCGGAGTCGCGCTGCTGATCTCCGAGGGACCGGGGGGAGGGGTGGCGTCGTCAGAGCCTCTGGCAAGGCGGCTGGTCATCTCCGTGTTTCAGTCTGTATCGGCGCGGACGGCCGGCTTCTCGGCCGTTCCAGACCTTTCGCAGATCGCGCCCGCGAGCGAACTGGTGCTGATGATGCTGATGTTCATCGGCTCTTCGCCAGCCTCCATGGGAGGCGGTATCACAACAGGGACGTTCGCCACCCTGATGCTGGCCCTCTGGGCCCATCTGAAAGGGTTCGACACGCCACGCATCGGCGGCCGCGCGCTGCCGGGAGAACAGATCCGCCGGGCGGCCGCGGTCCTTACGGTGTCGCTGACCCTCGTGCTCCTGAGCAGCTGGCTGCTGCTGATTTCGCATCATCTGAAGCTGCACGAGGCGATCTTCGAGGTGATCTCGGCGTTCGCCACCTGCGGGCTCTCCGTCGGGACCACATCTCACACGAACCTGTTCGGTCAGCTGGTGCTGATGGTGGTGATGTTCTGGGGACGCCTGGGCGCGCTGACCATCGTGGTAGCGCTGGCCCGGCCGCGGCCAAAGCGCCTGGTGACCTATCCCGAAGAGCGGATCCTGATCGGTTGAGACGGCGGGCCCTCGCCGTCGGCCGCGACTGCGCCGCCGGCCGGACTGTCCGCCGGCCGTCCAGCCCGCACAAAGCGCCGCAGGCCCTCAGTAGAACACGAGCTCCACTTCCCTGCCGCGCTCACAAAGCCGGGACGCAAGCTCCTCGGCCACGAGGCGGCGAAGGAAAATGGATTCCGGAAGACCCGTGTTCTGATGCGCCGGGTTGCGCGCGGTTCCGACAAGGAAGGTGATACCATCCGCCTCCAGCAGGTGATCCAGCAGACACGTGGCCGCATCGCGCCTGTCGTCCGGAATGCCGCGTCTCAGATATTCCGCCGCGCGGGTGAGCGTCAGGATGCCTTCCGTGACCAGATCCACCCCCTGGATCTTCCCGCCGGGGGGAAGATCGGAATCCAGAAAACGATCGTCCACCTCCAGCGGCACGTCCAGATACCGGGCCAGCAGATGGGCCGTCGTGCCGCCGCAGACCAGCCGGGTCCCTTCCCTTCCCAGAAAGTCCTGCAGCATCGCGGGCAGCCGTTCCGGCGACGCGGGCGGACCGGTCAGCAAGACCGCCTGGCGGGCTTTCCGGTAACGGGCGCAAACCACCGTGCCATCATCGCCCGGGCTTCCCTCCCAGTATTCCAGCGCCTGCTCCGCAAGCCGGTTGGCCTGGGCGGTGCAATCCCCGCGCAGGGCTGGAGCGGTGGCGGAGAGGAACTCGAAGATCCCCTCCTCCTGCCAGCCCATCGGCAGTCTCTGCCCCACCCCGGCCCACACGATGCCGTCCGTATACTGTACCAGCACATCCCCCGGCTGCATCCGGAAATAAGCCACCCGGATACGCCGGTCCCTCACGAAGCACTCGAAGGTTTCCACGAACCGGGGACGGATGCCGTCCGCAAGCAGGAGAGCCGGCGGGCAGTCATACTCCGCCAGCGTCACGCGCCCCGAGTCGTAGACCCGGGCCACCGAAAAGGTTGAATAAGCGATGTTGCGCCATTTGCAAACGGGAAGTGTGGCGATCAGCGTCTCGACGATGTCCTGAAGCGAAAGATCCCCCCGCGACAGACCGCAGGCCACCTCCACGGTGAGGGTGGCCAGGACGTTCGCCTTCACACCGCTGCCCAGCCCGTCGGATACGCTGATGATGGTGGAATCCGGCGTGCTGACCACCCGCACGGCGTCCCCGGCGATGTCTTCACCCTGCTTCTGGAACTGCCGGGTCGCGATGTCCAGCGCGTAGCGCTTCACGGGACCGTCTCCGCCGCCGGGGCATCCTCCGGGGCCTCCTCGCTCATGAGGCGGGTGAGCCTCCGAAGCAGCACCCGGGTCTCGCTGGTGGTCTCGCCGAGGATGCTGGCGATCTCCTGCGCCATCAGCATCTGCTTGCGGATGACCTCTTCAGCGCTCGCCAGAGTCTCCTCCCGGATGCGATCCAGCTGGCTGATCTCGCGGGGGCCCTTGACCGCGTTGGACAGGATGCCGACCACCCGGTCTTCACCCTCCAGGCGGTAAACGTTCAGCCGTCCCGTGACGTGATAGGACGGATAGGAGACCGGCTTGTTCGTGATGCGCTCCTGCCTGCCCGTGAGCACCTGCTCGAAATCCGTGGGATCCATGAGGGACGACAGCGGACGCCCGACGAGGGCAGGAGTGCACGCGAAAAGCGATGCGAGCGCGCGGTTGAACTCCACGATCCTGAGCTGGGAATCGACGATGATGATCCCGTTCGGGCTCTCGTCGATGATCCTGTCCGCCCGGCGTTCGGCCACGTGACGCATCCACGGGATGCACATGGAGCGCTCGGCCATCCCCAGGAGAACGGCGCGCGCGTTATCGCGGCAGGTCTCGTAGCCGCAGGCACCGCAATTGAGCTCGTCCTCCGGCGACTCCTTCCCCATCCGGGCCAGGATCTGCCGGAGCTTCTCCTCCGGGGCTTCGCCGGCGGGAACCGGCCTTTCGGGAACGTCGCGGCTGAGGTCCGTCTCCCGCAGGGCAGACAGCAGATCGTCCTCGGCAGGCCGCAGGACGGCACGCTTCTCGTAGTGCAGGAGGCGGCTCTTCCGCTGGAACAGATCGCGGCCGTCTCCGAAACAGGCGCCGTTGATGCAGCCTCCGCTGCAGAACAGCGCCTCGAACAGCCGGATCCCGCCGCCGTGCCGGATGTTGTGCAGCATCTCCCGCACTTCCGTCCATCCTGACACCACCGCGAAGTCCGGCCGAAGCATGTCCGCAGGCATCGCGGCCGCACGTGCGAGCCCGCCTTCCAGAGGAAACAGCCGCGCCGCTCCCGCCGGAAGGTCATCGAAATCCGCTGGCCTCGCCTCAACGCCCGGCCCCTCGCCGGCCAGCCAGCGTCGAAGCTCGTCGAACGTGAGCACGGCATCCACGGAGCCGGCGCACTCCGGAAGCTCCGCCTCGGCCTTCTTCGCGGGGCACGGACCGATGAACACCACCTTAAGGTCCGGGCCATAGACCCGCTTGAGATGCCGGGCGTGCGCCACCATGGGCGAGGCCACCGGCGTCACCCGGGCCGCAGCCCAGGGCTCGTATTTCTCGATGTAGCTTACAACGGCCGGGCAGGCCGACGTAATGAACGTCCCCTCTTCCTCCCGCAGAATGCCGGCCGTCTTCCGGGCCACCATCTCGGCGCCCGCCGCAGTCTCGGCGACCAGCGAGAAGCCCAGCGACTTCAGCATACCCGGAAACAGGCTTCCGCCATATTCCGGGAACGCCGCCACCCAGGAAGGAGCCACCGAGGCCGCCACGCGGGGATGCAGCTCCACCATCCGCCGCACGCGCTCCAGATCGCTCCGCACCCGCTTTGCGTTCTGTGGACACTCGCGGACGCAGCTGCCGCAGACGATGCACCGCTCCGGGTCCACCTGCGCCTGTCCATCGCGGATGCGGATGGCCTTCACGGGACAGACCCGCACGCACCGGTAGCAGTCGCGGCAGCGGGCGTCGTTAGTCGAGACGATCCCCTGCGCAGACACTGTTTCTCACCTTCGGAAGAATACGCTCTCGAAAGAACTGCTCAGCCCGGTCAGGAGTGACTCCCCCGAACGGTTCGCCGTCAATCAGGACATTGGGAGCCCCCAGGCAGGAGGCCAGACATAGATCCGCTCTCAGGGCGACCTCATTCTGGACCCCGGCGTCATTGATGAGCGAGTGCAGGAGCTTCAGCGTCCTGGCTCCCCCGCGGAGATGACACGAGCTTCCGACACAGACCCGTACCTCGACCACCGCCGTCACTCCCCTCCGGCCCGGCTCGTCCGGGCCTCTGCAAGCGGGCGGAGCCGGGTCCTGAAGAACTCGAAGGCCTCGTCCGGGACCACCCCGCCGTGGATCTCCCCGCCCACGGAGACGTTCGGACTGGCCTTGCAGTTCTCGAAGCAGAACGTGGCCTGGAAATCGAACGCGTCCTCCAGCCCTTCCCGGCGCGCCTCCTCCATCAGGCGTTTCAGGGTGTCATAGGATCCCTTAAGGTAGCAGTTGGTCCCGATGCAGACCGAGACCGGCACCCGCCCGGCTTCCGGTTTCGCATCCAGATCGATCACCTGGCCGTCAATGCGCCTTCTCGGGCGGTGCCGGGTGTGGAGCATCTCGTGAGCGTCGCGTCCGCCCGCGCCCCCCATCCGGGCCAGGCACTCCGCGACGAAGGGGTTGTCCGCCGCGTTATGGAGCGGCTGGACGGCGTCACAGTCGTAAAGGATCTCCGCGCGCTCGCGGCGCCTGTCCGGGTTTGTGTCCCGGGGCTGGCCGGCCCCGCCCACACATCCCCCGGGGCAGGCCATGACTTCCACCAGGTCGAAGTGTTTCAGGCCGGCCCGGATCTCATCCAACACGGTCCGCGCGTTCGCAAGCCCGCTGACCACGCCCACTCGCACCAGGCGGCCCTCCAGCTCCACTTCGGCCTCCCTGAGGCCGTTCAGGCCGCGAGCCTCCCGGAACTCCACCCGGCCTCTGCCTCCGGCCAGCAACCGGAGCACCGCCTCGGCCACCCCGCCGCTTGCGCCGAAGATGACGCCGGCGCCCGTCTTAAAGCCGAATGGCAGGTCCAGCGACCCCGCAGGGAGCTCGGCGGGCTTCAGGCCCGCCTGGTCGATCATCCGGATGAGCTCGTGCGTGGTCAGGACAGCGTCCACGTCCGGGCGGCCATCCCGCGCGAACTCCGGACGCTTCGCCTCGAACTTCTTGGCGCTGCAGGGCATCACGCTGACCACGTAAAGGTTCTCTGGCCGGATCCCGAGCTCCGCGGGCAGGTGCCTGCGCGCCAGCGCCCCGAACATCTGCTGCGGGCTGCGGCAGGTCGAGAGCTGCCCCAGAAGGTCCGGATGGAACTGCTCGGCGTATTTCACCCACGCCGGACAGCAGCTCGTGAACATCGGCAACGGTCCTCCACCGGCGCGGCGGCGGAGGAACTCCGCCCCTTCTTCCACCGTGGTCAGGTCGGCCGCGAAACTGGTATCGAACACCCGGTCAAATCCGATGCGCCGGAGGGCGGTGACCGTCTTTCCCAGCGCGTGTTCGCCTCCCGCCATACCGTAGTGCTGCGCGAGCGCGGCGCGTACTGCCGGGGCGATCTGCGCGACCACCGTCTTCGAGGAGTCGTGAATCGCCTGCAACACCTCCTCCACGGCACTGCGGACGGTGATCGCCCCGGTGGGGCAGATGGCGGCGCACTGCCCGCAGTAGACGCACTCCACCTCGTCCATGGACCGTCCGAACGCGGGCGTCACGCGCACGCTGCTGCCCCGGCCCGCAAAGTCCAAAACGCCGATCCCCTGGACCTCCCGGCACATCCTCACGCAATCTCCGCAGAGGATGCATTTGGCCGGATCCCGGACCAGCGCGATGCCCTCGTCCACCTTCGACTCACCTTCCGCAGGCGGATCGAAGCGCACCTGCCGCACTCCCAGGCGGTCTGCCAGCGCCTGCAGTTTGCATCGCAGGTTCCTGTCGCAGGTCTGACACTGTCCCTGGTGGTTGGCCAGCAACAGTTCGAGGGCCATCTTCCGGATGCGCAGGGTGGCCTCGGTGGTGGTGCGCACCACCATCCCGTCCTCGGGCGGCGTGGAGCAGGCCGTCTGAAGCCCTCTGCCCTCCACTTCCACCACGCACATTCTGCAGGCCCCGTAGACCGACAGGTCCGAGCAGTAGCAGAATGTCGGGAGCTCCACTCCCGAGGAGCGGATCAGCTCCAGCAGGTTGCGATGGCCGTTGACGGGCACAGGGGTCCCATCGATGATGACTGTGGGCGTCATGTCGCTTGCCTCCTTCACGCAACCACCGCCCCGAGGCGGCAGACGTCCAGGCAGACGCCGCAGCGGACGCAGGTCTGCGGGTCAATGATATGCGGCTGCTTCAGCTCGCCGCTGATGGCTCCCACGGGGCACTTTTTCGCGCACAGAGTGCAGCCTTTGCACTTCTCCGGATCGATGCTGTACTGCCGGAATGCCTGGCACGCTCCCGCCGGGCAGACACCGTCCACCACGTGAGCCAGGTATTCGTCCCGGAAGTAGCGCAGCGTGGAAAGCACCGGGTTAGGAGCGGTCTTGCCAAGTCCGCACAGGGAACCGTCGCGGACCGCGATGGCGACCTCTTCGAGCAGGCTGACATCCTCCACGGTCCCCCGGCCGGAGGTGATCTTCTCCAGGATCTCCAGCATCCTGCGGGTGCCTTCCCGGCACAGGACGCACTTGCCGCAGGACTCGCTCTGGGTGAACTGCATGAAGAAGCGGGCCACCTCCACCATACAGGTGGAGTCGTCCATCACCACCAGCCCCCCGCTGCCTACCATCGCCCCGACGCCGCGCAGCGAGTCGTAGTCCAGAGGGAGGTCCAGGTGCTCCTCCGTGAGGCATCCACCGGACGGCCCGCCGATCTGGACCGTCTTGAACTTCCGCCCGTTCCGGATGCCCCCGCCGGTCTTGAAGACGACATCTTTCAGCGTGGTTCCCATCGGGACTTCGATCAACCCTGTGTTGACCACGTCGCCCGTCAGCGCAAAGACCTTCGTTCCGGGCGACGAGGGCACACCCACGCTCCGGAACCAGGCCGCGCCGTTCAGGATGATGCGGGGGACGTTGGCGAGGGTCTCGACGTTGTTGACGACGGTCGGCATCCCGAAGAGGCCGCTTTGCGCCGGGAAGGGGGGCTTGGGCGAAGGCATTCCGCGACGGCCCTCGATGGAGCTGATCAGGGCGGTCTCCTCTCCGCACACGAACGCCCCGGCGCCTTCCTTGATGTGGATGCGGAAGTCGAACGTGCTTCCCAGGATGCGCTCGCCCAGGAGACGTGCCTCCTCCGCCTGCCGGATGGCCACACGGAGGCGCTGGACGGCCAGCGGATACTCGGCGCGGCAGTAGATGTAGCCTTCATCCGCGCCTACCGCGTATCCGGCAATGGCCATGCCTTCCAGCACGGCGTGCGGGTTGCCCTCCAGGATGCTCCGGTCCATGAACGCGCCCGGGTCGCCCTCGTCCGCGTTGCAGATGATGTATTTTTTGGACCCGGCGGCGCGCCGGGTGAGATCCCATTTGCGGCCGGTGGGGAAACCTCCGCCTCCCCGGCCCCTGAGTCCCGCGTCCAGAACCTCCCGCACCACGTCCTCCGGGGTCATGCCGGACAGGCAACCGGCCAGCGCGCGATACCCGTCGTGCGCGATATACTGACGGATGTCTTCCGGCTCGATGACCCCGCAGTCCACAAGCACCACGCCGGCCTGCTCCCGGTAGAACGGGATCTCGTCGCGCCTCTCGAAGCGCTGCCCGGTCGCCTCATCGCAGAAGAGCAGGCGCTCGACCGGCTCGCCCCTCAGCACCGTGCGGTCCACGATCTCGGCGGCATCCTCCGGCCGGACGCGGACGTAGAAGTAGTTGGCGGGAAAGATCCGGACGATGGGACCGACCTCGCAGAACCCCGAACAGCCTCCGAAGCCGGCGCGCACCGCGCCGTCCGGGTGCTCGTCGAGAAGGTCCGCGACCAGAGGGACTCCGCGCGCGGCGAGCTCCGCATTCAGCGCGTCCAGAAGCTGACGCGAGCCGTTCGAGGTGCAGCCGGTCCCCCCGCAGACCACCAGCCGGGTGCAGCCGGCCTCCAGGGCCTGAAGCGCCCTCCTTTTCAGGGCGATCAGGTCGGCCGGTGAGCTCAGAGCCGTTGCCAGAGCGGCGGTGTTCACTGCTGCTCCTCCTTCCCGGCGCCGGCGGCCGCCTCGGCGCGCTCGATCGCATCCAGGACGGCTTTCATCTTGTCGGCGGTCATCTGACCGTAGACGCGGTCGTTGATGACCACCGCCGGGGCGAGCGCGCAAGCGCCGATACAGCTCACGATCTCCAGGGTGTAGCGCATATCGGCCGTGGTCTTCTGACCGTCCTTCAGCCCGAGGCGGCTGCGCAGGCTGGAGATGAGCGCCTGGTTCTTGCGCACGTGGCAGGCGGTGCCGTCGCAGACCTTGATGACGTATTTGCCCACCGGCTCCAGCGAGAACTGAGCGTAGAACGTGGCGACTCCGAAGACGGTGGAAGGCGGCAGGTCCAGAGCGGTGGCGATGAACGTCAGGATCTCCTCGGGGAGATAGCGGTACTCCTCCTGCGCCTTCTGCAGGATCGGGATCAGGGCGCTCCGGGAGGCTCCAAACTCTTCGACGAGCTGCTGGATCCTCTCGAAGTGCCGTCCGGCGGCGTCCTGCGCCGGTTCTCGAACAGCCAAAGCCTGTGTCATCGGGGCGACCTCCATATCAGGGCGATGCGCGCCGCCGCGAGGGGCGCTTGCTCCGCCAGCGCTGCGGATCCGCGCAGCGTCCCGGCGGGCCATTTGTGCAAAACGTCACAATCTTATATTAGGCAGCTTCAGCGGCAATGTCAAGGGGTATTGTGATATTTCTCACAGATATTTTCGCTCCGCTTCCAGAAGCTCCCCAAGGGAAGGAAGGAACGAACCCGCCGCTGAAGCCAGAGGCAAGCAGGAGTGACGACCGATGAGCAACCGCTTCCGCGCTGCCGGCGCACCGGCGCTCGCTCTGATGATTCTCGCATCTGTCGCCGCGGCGGCCCCGGGCGGCGCCGGGAGGACTGCCGCGGCCTCCCCGTTCCGGCTCTCAGTGGAGCCCGATTTCGTGACTCTGTACGAGGGGGAGCGTCCCATATTGCGGTATGTCCGGGGAGAGATCCTTGCGCCCGGCGTCCCGGAAGACCGCCGGCGCAGCACCTACATCCATCCGTTGTACTCCCTCGACGGGCTGCCGCTGACCGACGACTTCCCCGCCGACCATTACCACCACCGCGGCGTCAGCTGGATGTGGTACAGGGTGGTTTGCAACGGCGTGACGGCCGACCTGTGGACACTGAAGGGACTGCGGCAACGCTTCGAGACGATGCTAACCCCGGCGCTCTACCAGGACCGGGCCATTCTCCGGTTCCGGAACGGGTGGTACCGGGAGGCGGACGGCAGGCGCATCCTGGAAGAACGGGTGACGCTGACGGCCCACAGGGCGGAAGGCGGGGGCCGGATCCTGGACGTGGACCTGCTGTTCTCAGCGCCGCACGCGCCCGTGACACTCGGCGTTTCGGACACGGGCTACAGCGGCTTCGGGGTGCGATTTGCCCCGTGCAAAAGCAAGACCATCCTCACGTCCGAAGGGCGCATCGCGGCGGATGAGAACCGCAACCCGTACCGGTGGGCCGATTTCACCGCCCGCTTCACGGATTCGCTCCGGCTGGACGGCGTCACCGTCTTCGACCATCCCTCCAACCCGAACAGCCCGCCGGGATGGACACTGCGCTTCTACGGGTATCTGAATCCGGCATTCACGTCGCGGACGGACGACTACACCATCCGGCCGGGAAGCCCTCTGCGCCTGAGGTACCGGCTGTGGATTCACCGCGGGCGTCCGTCCCCGGAGCGGCTGGAGCAGATCTATCAGGATTTCGCCCGTCTCAGGTGATGGGCGGGGGAATCAGGCGGAAATACCGGGACCTGAAAAGGACGCCTCAGCGATAGACATACACCGGGAGGCTCTCATACGCGAGGGCCTTCCCCGTTCCGTCTTTCACGGTCACGGCGAGACGGTACCTGCCCGGAGTCGCCAGGATGCGGGCTTTCAGGCTGAACCCGGCCGGCTGAGGAGCGACCTCCACCACGCGGCGGGCCGCCAGTGAAGGGGCCCGGGGATTGTCCATGGCAGAAAGTTCCGCCTCCACGGCGAAGCGCTCCCCGGCCCGGCCCGCAGCGGCGAGCGTCAGCTCCGCTGCGCCGCCCGGCTTCAGGCAGCGGCGTCCCCAGAACAGTGCCGCACCGCCCGACGGTCCGCCTTCCGGCTGCTGGAAGCGCCAGAGCGAAAAACGGTGCAGCTTCTTTCCGGCGGTCATCGCGAGCGGGTCCAGTTCCAGGCGGGCTTTGCGGGTCTCGCCGTCGTCACTGTCATTGACCACCACGCTCAGCCCCACCGTCTCCCACAGGGCCGGGCACAGGGGCGTGAGAGCCTCCAGGGGGACGGCCATCTCGTAGACTGTGCGGCCGTCCAGGCGGCGCACGGCGGCCCGGACGTCCCGCATCGGCCCGACGGCCTGTCCGCGGCGGCCCGCCCACCGGACGGCGACCGACCGGCCCCGGCCATCCAGCGCCAGGCCGATCTCGTGGCCGGTCTCCCCGTAGCCGTCCGTTGCGGCGAGGACAGGGTCCAGACCGATCTGAAGGCTGTCGTTCATCCAGAAATCGAGCGGCGCCATCGTCTGGGCGTGGACGTCGTCGGTGATATCGGCAGCCACATAAAGGAACCGCTCGTCCCACCCCACCGCAAAGCGCCCGGAAAGGTCGGGCGGTCCGCCGTGGCGGTCGCGCCCCCCGCGCCGGACGCGGACCGGCACGGACGCTCCCGCGTTCTTTTTCAGGCGGTCGATCTCGCCCCACAGTTCGAACGCCCACCGGATCTTTCGGCCGCCGATCCGAAGCAGCACATCGCCCTCCCGGATGCCGGCGCGGGAAGCCGCCGAGCCGGGCTCCACGGACGTGATGACCACCTCATCAGGGTGGTGGCCGTCCAGCATATAAGTCTCGCGGTATTCCGGCGTGATCCCGTCCCACTGCATGCCCAGAGCGCGCTCGGGACGCAGCCCGGCCGCATCCTCCGGAACGACGAGCTGAAGGTCCAGGAACCAGTTGTCGGCCCGGACGTGCCGCTCGTCCGAGATGTCCGTCCACGGCACGTCCCGCCAGTCCGACAGGTCCCCGTCCACGGTAATATTGCTCACCCGCGGAACGGGCCGGACAGGATGCTGAGATGCGTCCGCTTTCAGTGGCGATGCCGCCTTTCCGGGGTCCGGCCCGAGGCCCGGGCGCTCCTCCGCCAGAGTCCGCGGGCCCGCCAGCCTCGCGAGCCCGCTCACAGCCTCCAAGGCGGGAGAGCCATTGATTTCGAGGCTCAGCGAGCCGGGGAGGGCGTCGGGCAGACCGGAGCGCGAGAGGTCGGCGGAACCGTCCTCGCGAATCCGGACAAGACGGCGGTATGCGAGCCGCTCCGGGTCCGGGCGGGCAAAGACGGTGTCATACTCAACGCCCTGGCGGCTCAAAAGGATCCCGTAGAACGTGGCGGCCGCGGCGATGTCGGCATAACTTCCGCCGGAGGACGTGCGTGCCTCGCGCGGCACGCCGAAGATTCCGTTCTCGTTCGGGATAAAACCCGCCGGAAGCACGATGGCCGCCTCAGCCAGAGCGTTGCGCTCCCGGCGCGAAGAAGGCCTGGGGTGAGCTTCGATATGAGCCTTCAGTCCCCGGAGCACCCGGACCCTCTGCGTGTATTCCAGCCCGGGACCGCCCCAGAACCAGAAGTTGCGCGCGCCCTGGTCGTAGGCACGGATGAATGCCGGCACCATCAGGTCCGGATCGCCTTCCGGATAGACGCTGACTCCCCATTCCCTGTCCCACTGCCGGGCCGCCCCTCGCAGGAAGGAGTTGAAATAGTCGAACTGCTGGCGGTCGTCCAGGCCCTCCAGCCCCTCGCCCAGCAGAAGCTCCGGCGCCCAGCCGTAACCCCTGCGGACATAACGTCCCTCGAAGACAAGCGCGCTCGCGCCGCCCGCCATCTGGTAAGCCGCGGTCCAGAGGAACGTCTCCCACGAGGGGCACGGGTCCAGAACGGGAAACATCGCCCCGGAATGATGCACGCCCTCCATCCCCATCATCCTGCGGTCCGGCCGCTGCAGGCCTTCCACGCGCATCTGTATCGCGTTGGCGAACGCTTCCGGGCCCGGGAGCTGGCCGGGAATCCCGCCGTCCCAGCCGAACCGGATGGCCGGCTCGTCGATGTAGAAGTCCGCAGGAGTGTAGTTGGACCGGTAGAAGTCCTCCGGAAACCGCGCCGGACCGTTCCAGAAGACCGGCTCGTCCCGCACCCACCCCACGGCTTCCGGCGTCTGCGGGTGAAAGTAGTTGGCGCCGGCCTGAATGAGCTCCGCATACTCCTCTCGTGTCAGCGGCCGCCCTTCGCGCTCCTGCGGCGGGATGGAAGGGTCGCGGTCCTCACGCGCATCCACGTGCCAGCCGATGCGGAGGTCTTCCCGCAGGCGCAGCACGCGCGGGTTCTGGAAGTCAAGCGATGGGAAAGGCCGTGCGGGATATCGCACCAGGGTGTGGCCGAACAGCCGGCCGGTGTCCGCAAAACCGTCCGTGTAGCGCGAGAACTCCGCCGGCTGCGGGAAGAAATCCAGCGCGAACCGGGAGTGCTCGGACAGTGCCGCACGGCCGGTGAGCGCGTTGACATACTCGAGGGGGCCGCCGTCTGGGGGACAGTAGATGTAGCGGACAACGTCGCCCACCCCTCCCGGGCCGGTCATCGGGACACGCTCGCTCAGCACCCTGATGCCGAACACCCGCGGCCCGGGCTCCACGTTGACGGCCTCCGGCCCGGCCTTCTCCAGGATCATCTCCCACCACTGATACCGCCTGCCGGCCACCCGCTCGACCGGGCCGGCCTTGATCCGCACCCGCCGGACGGGCACCGTCTGATGCTCGGCCGCGGAGTTCAGGTAATACTGCGCCTCCGAGCCTTCGGGCACGCCGGCCGACCCGCAGGCTCCCGGCCAGGCAACGAAAAGCCACCCGATGCAGAACAGATACGCAGGCTTCAACAGAGGGCTCCTTCGCGAAAAGACGGGAGCCTCAGGCGCCACCGACGGAGCGGAGCACCACGATGAAATGGCAGATGCTGCCGCCCAGCACGAACAGGTGCCAGAGGTCGTGGGCGCTGAAGCGGCCCGGAACGAGGTGGGGCCGGTCCAGCGCGAAGATGACCGCCCCCGCGCTGTAGACGGCCCCGCCCGCCACCAGCCACGCGAAAGCGTCAGCCGACAGCGAGCCTGCCAGAGGCGCAACAGCGATCACGGCCAGCCAGCCCATCAGAATGTAAAGAGCCATCCTCACCCAGTGCGGGGCATCCTTCCAGAGAAGAGTGATGCCGATTCCGGTGGCCGCCAGAGCGTATTCGACGCCGAGCAGGCTCCATCCCCACCCGCCTCTCAGGGCGGTCAGGCACACCGGGGCGTAGGTCCCGGCGATCAGAAGATAGATTCCGACGTGGTCGAACTGCTGGAGACGCCGCTCCCAGTGCGGCGGGACCCTCAGGGAATGGTAGAGCGTGCTGGCGAGATACAGAAGGATGAGGCTCGCGCCGTACACGGCGACTCCCGTGACGCTCCACGCGTTTCCCGCGGCAAGGACTGCGAGCACTGCGAGCGCCGCGACCGACAGGCCCAGACCGGCCAGATGCGACAGGCCGCTGAACGGTTCACGGATCCAGCGCAAGATTTCAGAATCCTCCCGGAGGCGATATGACGGAGCGGCCGCAGGCAGGCCGTCCGCCTGCCGGGGATTATACCCGCTTCACCGTTCCCCCGCGACCTCACCGAGACGGCCGGGGCGGATTGCCCGGACGGTCAGCCGCAGATATAATCCCCCGGAGTGCGCAACCGAGACAGGCGCACCGTAGTTCCGGCGCTCCCGCACACCCGGAGCGCCCCTGGAGAGGCCGCAGATCCTTTGACTTCACGCGAACTCGTCAGGCTGACCCTTCAGCATCGTCCCGTGGAACGGGTCCCGAGAGACCTCTGGACGCTTCCTGGAGTGCACTGGTTCCGCGCCGGCGAACTGGAAGCCGTGCTGCGCCGCTTTCCTTCGGATTTCGGAGTTCCCTCCTACCGCTACGGCGCCGCAGAGCGTGCGCGGGGCGAGCCCTGCCGCCGCGGTGAGTACGTGGACGCCTGGGGATGTGTCTGGCACGTGGCGGAGGACGGTATCGTGGGAGAGGTGAAGGAGCCGCCCCTCCGGGATCTGGCCGACATCGCAACCTACCGGCCTCCGTTCGAACTGCTGGACGGCGCGGATCTGTCACGGGTCAACGAAAGCTGCGCCGGATCCAGCCTGTTCATGCGCGTCGGCACTGAGACCCGTCCCTTCGAACGGCTGCAGTTCCTCAGGGGAACGGAGCAGCTGCTGATGGACCTCGCTTACGGCGAGCCCGAGATTGAGCGCCTCATCCGGATGCTCCACGAATTCTTCTGCCGCGAGATGGAGATGTGGGCCGCCACAGACGTGGACGGCGTCCAGTTCATGGATGACTGGGGCTCGCAGACGGCGCTCCTCATCTCCCCGCAGATGTGGAGAGACATCTTCAAGCCGCTCTACCGTGACTACTGCAACATTCTGAAATCGCGCGGGAAGTTCGTCTTTTTCCACTCCGACGGCAACATCGAAGAGATCTATCCTGACCTCATCGAGATCGGAGTGGATGCGCTGAACTCCCAGCTTTTCTGCATGGACATCGAGAGGCTGGGTGAGCTTTACAGGGGCAAGATCACCTTCTGGGGGGAGATCGACCGCCAGCAGGTGCTCTCTTTCGGGACACCGGACGATGTCCGGGCGGCGGTGCGCCGCGTGAGGGCGGCGCTCGACCGGGGTCAGGGCGGAGTGATCGCCCAGTGCGAGTGGGGCCTCGAGACTCCGGCGGAGAATGTCCTGGCGGTCTTCGAGGAGTGGGACAGGCCGCTGGACTGTCTGTCAGCGGGGGGCGCTGACCGTCCGGAATAGATTTCGAACAGAGCCATGCCTTACGTCAACGAGAACTACCTCAAGCTGAAAGCCGGCTATCTCTTCCCGGAGATTGCGAGGCGCGTGGCGTCGTTCTGCGAGAAAAACCCGGATGCCAGGGTCATCCGGCTGGGCATCGGCGACGTGACGGAGCCTCTGCCTCCAGCCATCACCGGGGCGATGCACAGGGCCGTGGACGAAATGGGGCGCCGGGAGACCTTCCGCGGGTACGGTCCGGAGCAGGGCTACGATTTTCTCCGCGAGGCCATCGCCAGGCACGACTTCCATTCCCGGGGATGCGACATCTCTCCCGGCGAGATCTTCGTCTCGGACGGCAGCAAGTGCGACACCGGCAATATTCTGGAGATCTTCGGCCCCGGCAACCGGATCGCGGTGACCGACCCGGTCTACCCGGTCTATGTGGACACCAACGTCATGGCCGGCAACACCGGCCCGGCCAGCGAGTCCGGGGAGTTCGAAGGGCTGGTGTATCTTAAGGCCTCGGCCGAGACCGGCTTCAACCCTCCCCTGCCCGGGGGGAGGGTGGACATCGTCTACCTTTGCTCCCCGAACAACCCCACCGGCACGGCGCTGACCCGCAGGCAGATGGAAGAGTGGGTGCGCTACGCCCGCGAAAACGGCTCCATCCTGCTTTTCGATGCCGCCTACGAGGCGTTCATCCAGGACCCGGACCTGCCCCACTCCATCTACGAGATTCCGGGAGCCCGTGAGGTGGCCATCGAGTTCCGAAGCTTCTCCAAGCTGGCCGGGTTCACAGGCGTGCGCTGCGCGTTCACGGTCATCCCGTCCAGTCTGGAAGCCCGGACCCGCGATGGAAGGGCTGTAAAGCTTCACGCGCTCTGGACACGGCGGCACACCACCAAGTTCAACGGAGTGTCCTACATCACGCAGCGCGGCGCGGAGGCCGTCTATACCCCGGAAGGACAGCGTCAGACTCGCGAGATCATCGCATTCTACATGGAAAACGCCCGCATCATCCGGGAGACACTGCAGGAGGCAGGCCTCAGGGTCTTCGGCGGGGTCAACGCGCCCTACGTGTGGGTGGAGACACCCGGCCGCATCCCGTCCTGGGAGTTCTTCGACACGCTGCTGCAGCAAGCGCACGTGGTCTGCACACCGGGCAGCGGGTTCGGAGCGGCCGGGGAGGGCTACATCCGCATCAGCGCCTTTAACAGCCGGGAGAACGTCGAAGAAGCGATGAGGCGGGTGCGCCAGGTACTCTGACGCTCCCGCCCCCAGGCTCCGGAGCGCCCGGCCTCTCAGCGCTTCCGGACTTTCTCCGCCGCGTTGCGGATGCCGGCGATCATGTCATCGATCTCCCGGTCCGTCAGACGCGGGTGCATCGGAAGGTTGAGCTCGCGGCGGTAGAAGAATTTCTCAGCAACGGGACAGAGATTGTCGGCGTAGCCGAGCCTTTTCAGTCCCGTGAAATGGTACGTGGGCTGATAATGCAGGATGCCCTGCACCCCCTCTTCGCGGTAGAGGACCCTCATGAAGTCGTCCCGGGTGGCCCCCAGCTCCTCCTCTTCGACGCACAGCGTGTAGAGGTGATACACATGGTAGGCGTAGGGCGCCTCCCGTGTCGGAGTAATACCGGGAATCCCTTCGATGCCGGCCGTGATGCGCCTTCCGATCTCCCGCCGTCTGCGGTTCAGCTCGTGCAAACGCCGCAGCTGGACCCGGCCCACCGCAGCCTGCACTTCGTTCATCCGGTAGTTGTTGCCCCACCGGCCGTTCACATCCACCACGTCGAAATGCGATGGGATCCAGTAATCCTGCTGATCCTTCCAGTGCTGCAGGTTCATACAGCGCAGCTTCTCGATGGCGTCCACGAAATCGTCACGGTCCGTGGTGATCATGCCGCCTTCGCCGCAGGTGGTCATATTTTTCAGAGAATGAAAGCTGAAGCAGCCGATATCGCCGACCGAACCCGCCATCCGGCGCCTGCAGGTCTGCTGCGGTTCCAGCGGGCAGTCGAGGGCCGGTTCCGGACACTCCGGCGGGCAGATGAAGGCTCCCGGGGCGTGAGCGCAGTCCTCCAGCACGAACAGGCCGTGGCGCCGTGCGATCTCCATGATCGGCTCCATATCGCACATCTGGCCGCCGTAGTGCACCACGTAGATCGCCTTCGTGCGGGGGGTCACCTTCCGCGCCACGTCCTCCGGATCGATGTTGAAGGTGACCGGATCGATGTCCGCGTAGACGGGGCGCCCCCCTTCCTTGAGGATCACCAGGGAGGTGGCAATGAAGGTGTTCGGCGTTACGATGACCTCGTCACCCGGCCCGATTCCGAACACCTGGGTGGCGACGTGCATCGCCGTGGTGCAGTTGGTGACGGCGAAGGCGTGCTTCACGCCGCACATGGCGGCGAACTCCCTCTGGAAGGCCGCCACCTGGGGGCCCATGGTCAGCGTGTCCTGCTGCATGGCCTCCCACGCGGCCTGTCTTTCCTCCTCCCCGTAGATGGATCCGAAGAAGGAATACGGGACCTTGAGTTGAACGCCGTCGTCAACGGCGTAGCTGGATGTGATACCGCCTTCCGTGTCCGCTCCGGGAGCGACCGCGACGCGATCCTCTGACATCGTCAAACCTCCGCAAGCTGCTCGATCTGCCTGTCAGTGTAACAGCTGCGGACTCCCGGCTCTATGAAAAAAGGAACGATAAAGCGCGCTTTCGCGGACGGGCGGCGCCTTTCAGACCTTCATCACCTCGATCTCGTAGCCGTCCGGGTCGTCTATGAAGTAGAACGCGCCGTTCACAGGCCCTTCCGAGGGCCAGAACTCGATGCCCCGGGGCTCCCACGTCCTGCGGAACTCATCCAGGTCCGGCACGCTGAAGGCGAAATGGAAGATGTCCTCCGGAAACTCGAACTCGCCGAAATCCGGACTGTAGCAGAGCTCCAGCTTCGTGGGATTGTCCGGCAGCTCCAGAAAACAGAGCTGATTGCCGGCCGGCGAGATGCTGCGGCGAAGCTCCCGGAAGCCGAACACCTCCGTATAGAAGCGCACGGACCGCTCCAGGTCGCGGACCCGGATGCGGCAGTGCAGAAACTGCGGCCTGAAATCGCTCATTTCCTTCTCCTTTCCTTTTCCTGCTGCGCGAGAGTCCCGCAGCCCTGCCGGGCTCAGCTCAGGGTCAGCGCCTCGAACACCTTCCGGATCCGGGCGAGCTCCTCCGCCGACAGCCGGACACCGGCTGCGGCTGCATTTTCCAGGGCCTGGCCGGGCGATCGGGCGCCGACGATGGCCGAGGTGATTCCCGGCTGATGAATGACCCAGGCGATGGCCAGCTGCCCGAACGTGCACCGGTGGGTCTCGGCGATGTCCCGCACACCCTCCAGCGCCTCCAGCACCTTCTGACGGTTCTCCCGAGTGAACCAGCGGTGAGCGCCGCGCAGATCGCCAGAGGGAAATTCACGGTCCGGCGTGACCTTGCCGGTCAGCAGCCCCTGCGCGATCGGGCTGTAGACGATGACCCCGACGCCGTTCTCCCGGCAGAACGGCAGGACATCCTGTTCGATGGAACGATCCAGCAGACTGTACCGCGGCTGATCGCTCGCGACCGGCCCCACGGCCAGACACCGCCGGATCATCTCCGGCGTGAAGTTGCTGACCCCGATCTCCCGGATCTTGCCCTGCTGCCGGAGGTCCAGAAGCGCTTCCATCGTGTCCTCCAGCGGGGTGGTGGGATCCGGCCAGTGGCATTGATACAGGTCGATCCAGTCCGTCTGCAGCCGCACGAGGCTCCGTTCACACTCCAGCCGGATGGAATCCGGGCGCAGGTTCCTGTAGACGTCCACATCCCCCACGCCCTGCACCGTGGAGCGGAAATGGAACTCGCCTTCCGTGCTGTCCCATCGCAGGCCGCACTTGGTTGCGATGATGACCCGGTCGCGCCGGCCCTTCACGGCCCTGCCGACGAGCTCCTCGCTGTGCCCGCATCCGTAGATGGGGGCGGTATCGATGGAGTTGACCCCCGCGTCCAGCGATGCCCTGATGGCATCCTCGGCCGTGTTGTCATCTGAAGGGCCCCACGCCCACCCTCCGATGGCCCAGGCCCCGAATATCACCGCCGGGACTTCCAGGCCGCTGTTTCCAAGCCTTCGATATTCCATCAGTCGAGATGCAGTGCTCCTCCTGAAGCGTCCAGGGTGGCCGGCTGTCGCAGGCAGCCCGGCAACTGACCGGCGGGCGCGGTCATCCGGGTGATTCGGAAGTGACGCGCCCCCGGCTCCGTGCCAGGGAGCAGTTTATGCGCCCGGCAGGCATTCCGCAAGCACCGGAAGGGCGCTAATCGCCCCCTGTCCGTGGCCGGCAGTCGGCGACAGCAAACTGCCCTTCATAGAGGGTCCCTGTCAGAACAGCGCCCGCGGCCTGCAGGGCAGGGTTCTCGAGCGGGCGGCCGTCGCGGTCGTAGACGCGCAGCCCGGCAACCTCCGCGGGAGCCGTGATCTTTCCGGTCCAGTCCGATCCGGTCCACACGAACATGAAACCGCCTGCCGTATGCACGCGCGGCCCGGCCGGAGTGGCGCGAAAGGACAGGCCAGCAAGCTCGAGCGCATCCCAGAGATAGCCGGCATCCAGCGCTCCCAGGCCGGATCCGGTCAACTCGACTCCCGCGTAGACGACGAAGCCCTCCCCGACCCGCACGCGGAGGGCGACCGGCTCTTCCGTCTTCTCCAGCGCGGCCAGCACGGTTACAGCCGGAGGCTGACCCTCCGCCGGAGCCAGCTCCAGAGTCGACACCGCGCCAAACTCGCGGCTCTGAAACGCCCATCTGCCGCTCGCCGGCGTGGTCCTCACGGACTGCCGGCCCGCGCTGCGGGCGTGCCTGATTCCGGTCCACAACGGGGGCCCCTGCTCCCTGAAGGCCAGAACCAGCACGCCGCCCCGCTCCACCCACCGCTTCAGGACCTCGCACTCCAGGAAGCCCTGATCCAGTCCCCGGTCATCCGCCACAAAGAGCACCCGGCAGGCGCTCAGGACCCTTACCTCCGGGGACGGCTCGCCCGGCGGCGGAGGCGTCTGCAGCTGTCCAGTTGGAGGCTCCAGGTAGGCGCCGGGGCACAGGTCGTCGGACAGGAGGACGGAACAATCGCTGCCGGCCTGATGCACGATATCCGACACGGCGCTGGCGAACCGCTGATAACGCTCAAAATCAGAGGACGAAACGGAGAGAGCGCTGGCCGGCAAAACGACGGCCGCCTGAGGCGCGGGGAGCGCCGCGGGCACCGGCCAGTCCCTCATCAAGCGGGCCATCTCCACCGCCGCAAGCGCCCCGGCCAGAAGTTTCCCGTCCTCGTAGCGCATCCCCCGGGGGAAGCTGTCCGGCTGGAACGTGTTCCACGCGTACATCGTCTGAACCGCCGCCCCGCTGAACTGCAGGCGCAGGAGCATCCGAAGTGTCCTCGCTCCCGCGACCATGGTCTCGGCCGTGCGAGGGAGGTTGGTCCCGGCGACGATGACCGGGACGCCGAATGCCTGCTGGAGGGCGAGGACTCCCGCATCCACCCCGTAGTGATCGAACCCGAGCACGTCCATCTTCAAAAGACGCGGCGAGGGATGAACGCCGAACGGCGACGCGAAGGCATCCAGCGAACTGTAGAGAGAGAGCCTGTGCCCGACCGGGACGAAACGGGTCCGCGACCTGCCGGCTTCCCGGTAGAGCCTGTTGAAGAAGTCGATGAGGCTGAGGCGGTTGAAGCGCGCCCAGTCCACCCGGCGCTGCCCGTCGTTCTCGCCGGGCACTTCCACCTCCGAAAGCGCCCTGTAAGCGGTCCCCCACCGGCGGTTCCAGAACCCCACATCGGGATTGACTGCGCGCAACCATTTCCGCCAGGCCGTCAGTCCCCACTCCGAACAGTCCAGCCAGCTGCAACCGTCTCCCGTCTCGTTCGTGAGCCAGAAGCAGAGCACGTTCGGATAGGCCGAAAAGTGACTGACCGCCGCCTGCTGGAAGGCGATGAGGTCCTGGACCGCCGGGCTGTGAGGGCTGAACGGAAGGAAGGGCCCGTCCGCGGGCTGTCCGTCCCGGGGGCGCATCCTGATGTCGCCGTGCTTTTCGAAGACCCATTGCGGCACACAGTGCGGCGCGAGCGTGAGCTGTGCCCAGAGACCCTCCTCCGCCGCCCACCGCAGCACGCTGTCCGCGGCGGTGGAGCCGAGGCGGCTCTGTCCCTCCGAGGGAATGCAGTCTTTCCAGCCGGCCTCGATACTGATTCCCGCGAAGCCCAGCTCGCGGATCCGCGCAAGCTCCGCGCGAATCTCCTCCTCCCGGGAGGCCGCATCCTCCGGGATGTGCCAGTAGACGAACATCCCGCGGACTGGCTTCCCGTCGGCCAGGATCTCGCGCCCGCTCACCGAAAGACGCGGAACGGACTCGAAAGACGGGGCCGGCCCCGGAGCGGCGGTTCCCGGGCCGGGCAACGCGGCAAGGAGAGCGATCAGCGCCGGGGCGAGTCTCGTCAACACGCAGTGCCGTTCCCGCCCCGGCGCCGAAATTCCTCCACAGCGAGAGGGAGGGCAACTGCGGACGTCGAACCAGAAGGAGAGGCTCTGGCACCGGAGCTGCGGGCAGACAGCCCTGGACGACACTCCCCGGGCGGGCAGGAGAAGCTGGCATGCAGATCGATATCAGGGAACTTCTGGACAAGATGATCGACCTGGGGGGCTCGGACCTCCACATTCTGGTGGGAGAGCCGCCCACCGTCCGCCTGCACGGGGGTCTTCACCGTCTGAACGAGTACGGCGAGCTGACGCCCGAGATGACCGACTCCCTGATGCGCCAGATCGCCCCGCAGCGCGCAAAAGAGGAGCTGAAAGAGGTCCAGGGATCGGACTTCGGGTTCAGCTACGGCGACAAAGCCCGCTTCCGCGTCAGCATCTTCATCCAGAAGGCGACGGTGGCCATCAACCTCCGCCTGATTCCCTACAAGATGCTCAGCTTCGAGGAGATCGGCATCCCGAAAGCCGTCAAGGACCTCCTGATGCGCCCCCGCGGGCTGATTCTGGTGGTGGGACCCACCGGATCCGGTAAGACCACCACCCTGGCCACCATGCTCGACTACATCAACGAGAAGCGCCAGGCCCACATCATCACCATCGAAGACCCGATCGAGTACTATCACACTCACAAGACGTCGGTCATCACGCAGAGGGAGGTGGGGCGCGACGTTCCTGACTTCGCAACAGGCGTCATCAAGGCCCTGCGCCAGGATCCGGACGTGATCCTGGTGGGAGAGATGCGCGACCTGGCCACCATCCAGGCGGCCATCACGGCAGCGGAGACCGGTCACCTGGTGTTCTCCACCCTGCATACCACCGGCGCCGCGCGCACGGTGGACCGGATCGTGGACGTCTTCCCGTTCGACCAGCAGGAGCAGATCCGCACCCAGCTGTCCGGCAACCTGGTGGCGGTCATCTCCCAGCTGCTCCTGCCCCGTCTGGACGGCCAGGGCCGCGTGGCGGCCTTCGAGCTGATGATCGCGACTCCGGCCATCCAGCACATGATCCGGGAGAAGAAGACCCACAGCATCTTTTCAGCCATCCAGACCGGCCAGCACCTGGGGATGATCAGCCTGGACATGTTCCTGTTCGAACTGTGGGCGCACCGGAAGATCTCTTACGAGGAGATGCTCCGGGTGGCCGAGAAGCCGGACGAGCTGGAGGAGAAGGCGCGGGTGCTGATCACTCAGGCGCAGGCCAAAGGCGGAAAGGTCTCACCGCAGGATATCCAGGCGGCGCTGGCCGCCGGAGGGCGTCCGGCTCCGCCGCACCCGGAGGGAGGGCCCGCAGGTCAGACGCAGCGGCCGGGCGGACACTGACTGAGAAAGGCGCGGCGGCTTACAGCGCCGAAGGGTCCTCTCCCACTCCGAGGATGCTGCAGGCGACCACGGTCTCGAGGCCGAGCTCTTGGGCTCGCTGGAGAAGCTCCGGGCTCTCCGAGCCGGGATTGAACCACACCCGCCGGATGCCCACCGCCGCGACATCTTCGATGACGCGCAGGCCGACCTCCGGGGGCACATAGAACGTGGCCTGCTCCGGAATCTCCGGAAGGTCGCGCACGGAAGGGTATGCCTTCAGCCCTTCCACTTCCTCCGCGCCGGGGTTCACCGGATACACCGTGTAACCCTGCCTGAGATAGGCCCTGACGGCCCTGTTGCCGTACTTCCTCCGGTCTTTCGAGGCCCCGATGACCGCAATGCTTCCAGGCACTGTCCGTCTGCTCCCTGTGTCCACGACTGACGCCCGCGCTGCGGACGACGACGGCATGTTACCGGAGAGGGGGCGGAACGTGCTAGAATGGGAAAGGCCGGTCTGGCGGCTGCGTCTCGTGTGGCGGACGCCTGCGGCCGATACTGACATGCGGGGCGTCCGTTTCCTTGTGACGGCTCCGGGAGAGGTTTTTCCGTCCCCCTGAATGAGGCTCAAAAGGGCAGCAGGACCTGTTTTTGCGATTGCCGCCAGCGCGGCCGCTGCCGCGGCGGTCTGGCTCGCGCCGCCCACGGCCGTGCCCGGCCCGCCTCCGCCGCAGGCACCGCCGGCTGAATCGCGGCAGCCCCGTCCTCCCGTCTGGCTGGCCTGCCTGACCCCCCTCGAAGAAGCGCTTCGGCAGCCCGTGACGGTCTACCGCTCCATCCTGCCTTCCCGTGGACTTGCAGCCGCCGCGATTGTCCGTCCCTCAGTGGTGCTCGCGTCCTACGAGATCGAGCACCATCAGGACGGCCCCGAGCTGGTCAATCTGACGCTGGCGATGGAGGCGCTGGACAGGCTGGTGATCCCGCCGGGAGCGGAGCTCTCCTTCAACGAAGCCGTTGGACCGCGGCGGGAGGAGCGGGGCTACCTGCCGGGCCTCATGTTCGCGAAGGGGAAGGTGGTGCGCGGCGTGGGAGGCGGGGTGTGCGTGGCGTCCACAGTCCTGTACAATGCCGCGCTTCTGGGCGGGCTTCCGATAGTGGAACGCTGGATGCACTCCGGGATGACCGGCTACGCGCCTCCCACCCGGGATGCGGCCGTCGTCTACGGCGCCAGGGACCTTCGCATCAGGAATAATACTCAGAATCCCATCTGGATACGGGCCATTGTGGAAGATGGACGGGCGCGGGTCAGCCTCCTGAGCACGCAGAGACAGCCGTTGCAGGTTCGCCTCGTGGAAGAGGGACCGGCCTTCATCCCGCCGCCGCTCGAGACGCAGCCCGGCACCGAACCGGCACCGGTGATCGTCGACGAAGGAGCCCCCGGCTGCGACCGGCGTCTGATCCGGCAGTTCCTGAAGAACGGCAGGGTGGTGGCAGAAGAAGAGATCTGCCGCGATGTCCGCAGGCCGCGCCCGCGCGTCATTGCGCTGCCGAACGCATCGCGGGATCCCGCAACGGTGTCTCCGACCCCTTCCCTCGAAGAGCCCGTCCCGCCTGAACCGCTCCCTTCCGGCGTTGCGGCGGCGGGAATCGACGCGGCAGGGTTGCCTCCACGGCCCGAGCTTGACGGGCCGCGCTAGTCCGGGCGGGCAGCGGCCCGGCCCAGCGCCCTGAGCGCGCTCACCGCCTCCCCCACCCGCTCCGCGGCCCGGCGGATGTCCTCCTCCGTGTTGAAGCGCCCGATTCCGAACCGCAGAGCCGCGAAGGCCATCTCGTCGGAGAGCCCCAGCGCTTTCAGCACGTGCGAGGGCTCCCGGAGGTTGGACGTGCAGGCAGAGCTGGAAGAGACAGCCACATCACCCATATGCATCAGAAGACTCTCACCCTCCACGCCGGGGAAGCTGAGGTTCAGGTTGCCCGGCAGTCTGCGTTCCGGGTGACCGTTCAGCACCGCGTCCGGCACACGGGCCAGGATGGCCTGTAGAAGCCTGTCCCGCAGCGCCCGGGTCCGCTCCATCTCGCGCGGCATCTCCTCGGCCGCGATGCGGCAGGCTGCGCCGAACCCCACGATGCCGGGCGTGTTCAGGGTCCCGGAGCGCACTCCGCGTTCGTGGCCCCCTCCGTGGATCAGAGCCCTGAGAGGCACACGAGGGCGGCGGCGGACAAACAGCGCCCCCACCCCCCGGGGGCCGTACAGTTTGTGAGCGGAGAACGATGCCAGCGCCACCCCTGCGCGGCGGACATCCAGCGGAACCTTTCCCAGAGCCTGAGCCGCATCGGTGTGCAGCAAGATTCCCCGCTCCGCGCACAGCGCGCCGATCTCCTCGAGCGGGGCGAGCACGCCGATCTCGTTGTTGGCGGCCATCACACTGACGAGGACCGTGTCCGGCCGCAGGGAATGCGCCAGCAGGCCCGGGTCGGGGACACCGTCCCGCCCCACGGGCAGCAGAGTCACATCGAAGCCTTCCGAGGCGAGTACCTTGAGCGGGTCCAGCACCGCTTTGTGCTCCGTGACGTAGGAAACGATGTGCCTTCCGCGCCCTTGGAGAGCTCTGGCGGCCCCCAGAAGAGCCAGGTTGTTGCTCTCCGTGGCTCCCGAGGTGAAAACGATCTCGTCAGGAGCTGCGTTGATGAGCGCAGCCACCTCCTCGCGAGCCTTCTCCACGGCCTCCCTGCTGATCCAGCCGAACGGGTGGTTGCTCGAGGGGTTTCCGAAGTGTTCCGTGAGGAATGGGAGCATGGCCTCCAGGACCCGCGGATCCAGAGGGGTGGTGGCGTGGTTATCCAGATAGATGCCGGTCCTCATGGGTGCAACTCAGGGACGGAAGCACGATCCCCGTGTCTTTCCCGCGCAATGCCCTCCCGGGCCGGTCAGGCGCCCTGACCCTCCGGAGGGATGAGAGAAAGCCGCTCGAGCGCGCCGGCCACCGCGGACGCCAGCTGCGCGGGTTCCACGACCACCCTTTCCTCCCCTTCCGGCGGACGCACCCGAGCCCGGCACCCCCCGGACGCACCCTCCTCGAAGCGCACAAGCACCGGAGGCTGACGCTCCCGGAGACAGGCGCGGACTAGCTCCTGCCGCCCGGGATGGCCGGCGTCACACTCCAGCGTCACGAGCACCGGCTCCGCGAAGACCTCCAGGAGTCCGAGGCCGAATCCGGCAGCTTCCACGCCGATCCGCTCGAACATGCCCGTGAACGCCGCAAGCGCGCCCGTCGCCCTCTCAAGCCATTCCTCCTCTCCCGTCAGCCGCGCCAGGCGCGCGAACAGCGCCGCGACGCTCATATTGTCCTCATAGCAGCGATCCAGCAGACTCAGCCTGCGCAGTCCGCAGGGATCCGCGGAGTCGAGATAGCCCGGACGCCCCGGCTCGCGAAGCTCTGTGTGCACCCGGGCGCACAGAGAGCGCGCCCTCTTCAGGAATTCCGGCTCCCCGGTGGCCTGCCAGGCCTCGAGACACGCGAGACCGACGGCAGCCTGATCCTGAAGAAGGCCCCTGACACGCCCTTCTCCGTCCTCGTCCAGGTAATGGCAGGCGAAGCCGTCTTCCGGACAGGCCTTCCGGAGCAGGTTCTGCAGCGTCCGCAGCCCCATCTCCACCCAGGAGTCCTCGCCCAGCATCCCGCCGGCCGAGACCAGTGCCCGCGCAATCTCGGCGTTGGCGTCGGTGAACAAGGTCCGGTCCACGTCGGCCGATCTCAGATAGCCGCGGCCGCCCTCCAGCGCGTCCAGATTCTCGACGTCGGACGCCTGAGCGGCTCGGAAAAGACCCGCCGCAGGATCGAAGAGCCAGTCGCGGACATAGTCGAAGGTCCCCTCCGCCGCTTCCCGGTATTCCAGATCACCGGTCAGGCGGTGCAGCCAGGCGTTCAGCCGGAGGTGCGAGGCCTGGTCGGCAAGCAGCTTCTCCATCGAGGGGGCGGACCAGTCGACTGTGAGGGAGCAACGGAAGTATCCGCCGCAGTCCCAGTCGTAAAGCCCGTTCTGCGTCATTGCGTCCACCGCGTCCGAGGCCAGAGCGCGAAGCGCTGCGTCCCGCAGCCGGAGCGAAAGGTGGAGCAGCAGCTCGATGGCGGGAAAACGCGGATATTTCGGCGCCCCTCCGAACCCTCCCTGATCCCGGTCGGCCGATTCGCGCACCAGATCCATTACCCGGGTCAGCATCCACGGGCTGGGCCGGCGCGCGGGATCCGAGCGGGCTGCCAGCTGCGCCTCCCGGGCTCGCTCCATCTCCATCAGGCGCCTGCGGACCTCTTTGCTCTTCTCCCGCATCATCTGCCGCACGTTGGCTGCCGCGTTCGCCAGGACATCCGGCGGCATGAAGGTGGACCCGGCGATGGGCCCGGCCTCCGGCGTCAGGAAGACCAGAGAAGGCCAGGCGCCCATTCGGAAGCGCCGGTCGATATCGGGGCGGCGGGCGGCGTCCACACGAACGCACAGGAACCCGTCCGAGAGAGCCTGGACAACGCGCGCGTCGCGCCAGACCTCCCGCTCCATCAGCCGGGAAAGCGGGCACCACCGCTGCTCCAGCAGAAGGAAGACCAGCTTACCGGTCTCCTCCGCCTCCCGGAAGACATCGGCCGACCACTCCCGCCAGATCAACTCATCGCTCACCGCCGTCATCCTCCGCTCACTGCCGCGTCTGCGGGCCACTGGGGGCTTTCAGCCCCCGCCACTGAAGCCAGGCCCCGGCCAGCACCAGCAGCATCCCGATCAGGAACACCCAGCGCACATCCCGCCCCCCGCGAAGCAGCCACTGCGCCATGCCCGCGCCCACGAACGGCGCCACGCAGCCGCGCAGCCCCAGCAGAAGGTTGTGGACTCCCTGATACCGGGCGGTGTCCTCCGGGGTGGAAAAGTGCATCACGCTGTTGAAATACGAAAGCTCGATCCCCGCGTAGACGACACCGTTGACAATGGCCATCGGCAGGAGCATCCAGACCTCGGTCGCAATGATATGGTTCAGCGGCATCACCGCGCCCATCAGGGTGTTCACCAGCACCACCCGCAGAGGGCTCGCCCGGTCCACAATTCTGCCCCAGAACACGTAGGACAGCATCCAGACCACCTGCGTCACGATGTTCAGAGTGGCGAGCTGGGCCGATGAGATCTTGAGAACGTCAACCTGGTAGATTGTGCAGACCGGCACGCTCATCAGGTTCCCGAACCCGTAGACAAAGACCGCCAGCGAGAACCACCGGAAGGAAGGGTTCTCCCGCAGGAGCCGGAGGGCGCTCAGCGTATGCCGGATGACATCGTCCTCCGCCGGAGGCGGCGCCCCGCCCGGAATCCTGATGCGCGAATAGACGGCCATCGCCGCGAGCCCCAGCGGAGCGAACGCAAGGAACACCCAGCGATAGGAGTAGCGCTCGATCAGCACCCCGGCGGCGAGGGTGGAGAGGATCATCCCTCCGAGCAGCAGGAACCGGGAGTAGCTCAGCAGCCGCCCCACCCAGTCCAGCGGATAGATCAGCCGCAGCACGGTGGCTGCGAGCGGCGCCGGCACAGCCCCGGCGCACTGAACCGCGAACACCACCCAGGCGAAGGCAACGCTTCCGTGCACGAAGGAGGCGGTCACCATGATCAGCCTTGCGAGGGTATGGGCGAGGGTCACCCCGCGCACCGGGTGTCCCCTGTCCAGCAGATGGGACAGCGGCAGGGCGATCAGGTTGCCCACGAAGGGCGCCGCCGTCATGAGCCCCAGCTCGAACCCGCCCGCCTGGAGCCGGTCCCGGGCGATGAAGGCGGTGAACGGAAAGATGCCGCCGGCATAAAGACCCGACAGAAAAGCGGCGGAAGCATCCAGTCTGAAGTTGGGCCGCGCCCTCCAGGGCACGAGGTTATCGAACCGCATCACACTCCATCCGCACAGTGTAGCACGCCGCGCTTCGTCCCCCGCAAGGAAAACGGGGACGGCGCCCGCCGCCCCCGTCCGCATTGCAGCAGAAGCCTCAGCCTGATTCCGCCGTTCAGAACTGCACGACTCGCAGGCGTTCGATGCCTTCCAGGGATGCCAGCTCCTTCACCACCTCCGGCGGCACGGGATCATCCACCGAGAGGATCATGACGGCCTGTTTTCCGCGCGCCTCCCGGCCCAGATGCATCCCCGCAATGTTGATGCCCGCCTTCCCGAGCACGGCGCCGAACTTCCCGATGATGCCCGGCTTGTCAACGTGGGAGGAGAAGATGACGATCCCCTGAGGGACCACGTCGATGCCGAAACCGTCTATCCCGGTGATCCGGATATCGCCCTTCCCGAACACCGTCCCGCTCAACCGGCGCTCCTCGGTGTCCGTGACGAACCGGATGGTCATCAGGTCCTGGTATTCTTCGTGCGCTCCTGCGCGGGACTCGGTCACCTTGATGCCCCGGCTCTCCGCCAGCATGGGAGCATTCACGTAATTGACGTTCTCCGGGCAGAACGGCTGCAGGAAACCGACAAGGGCGGCCCGGGTGACGGGCCCCACGTCCGACTCGGCGATGGAACCGTAGTAAGTGATCTCCACGGAGCGCGCGGCCCCGTCGGTGATGCAGCTTGCGAGCGTGCCCATCGCCTGGGCGAGCCTCATATACGGCTCCACGATGCCCAGATCCTCGAGGCTCAGCGCCGGCATGTTCACGGCGCTGCGGGCCGGCTTGCCGGCCAGCACATCCACGATCTGCTCCGCCACGTCGATGGCGACGTTGATCTGAGCCTCCTCGGTGGAGGCTCCCAGATGCGGAGTGGCCACCACCTGCTTCATCGAAAGCAGGGGGTGATCCGCCGGAGGAGGCTCCTGCTCGAAAACATCCACAGCCGCGCCGGCCACCTTGCCGGATTCGATGGCCCTGACCAGGGCCATCTCGTCTATGATGCCGCCCCGGGCGCAGTTGACGATCCGCACTCCGTCTTTCATCCGGGCGAACTGATCGTCCGAGATCATCCCCGCCGTCTGGGGGTTCTTGGGCAGGTGCAGTGTGATGAAGTCGCTCTTGCCGATCAGCTCGTCCAGATCCACGAGCCGGATGCCGGCCCGCGCGGCCGACTCCGCAGACTGGAACGGATCGTAGGCCAGAACCTCCATCTCGAAGCCCAGAGCCCGGCGGGCGACCTCGCGCCCGATCTTGCCCAGCCCGATGATGCCGAGCACTTTCTTGTAGATCTCCACGCCGGTAAACTGCTTCCGTTTCCACTCCCCGCTCTTCAGCGAGGCGACGGCGGCGGGGATGTTCCGGGCCATCGCGAGCATCAGGGCCATGGTCAACTCCGCGGCCGCGATAGTGTTCCCTCCCGGAGAGTTCACGACCAGGATGCCGTGCCGCGTCGCGGTCGGGACGTCGATGTTGTCGACCCCAACACCGGCCCGCCCGATGATCTTCAGCTTCTTGCCCGCCTCGATGACATCCGCGGTGACCTTGGTCTCGCTGCGGACCGCCAGAGCGTCATACTCGCCGATGATCGCGATCAGCTCCTCCTTGCTCAGGCCCGTCCTGACATCCACCTGCCCGCACTGCTGCAGGATCCTGATCCCCTCCTCCGCGAGTGGATCGCTCACAAGGATCTTCGCCATCTGCCATGAACCCTCCAGTAAAAAAGATGATCTTGCCAGCTCCGCCCGGCGGCCCGGATCATCCCCGGCGGACGGCTGCGCCTACGCTCCCGGACTTCCGGGCACACACCACCCGCCTACTTCCACATCCGGCTCCCGGCCGCCTTCCCGATTTGCGCGCGACGGGGTGATCGTCTCAGATGTCCACCTCCAGCGCCAGTCCGTCGTAGGCCAGATGGACGCCGGCAGGCAACTGGCGCTCCGTCTCCTCGTGCCCCAGATCGTGCGCAATATGGGTGAAATAGGTCTGCCGTGGATGAATGACCTTCAGAAGCTCCAGCGCTTCCGGGACCGATAGATGGGTGGGATGCTCCCGCCAGCGCAGGACCCCCAGGACCAGCGTGTCCAGTCCCTGCAGCAGCGGAACCGTCTCCTGCGGGATGACCTTCACGTCCGTAAGATACGCGAAGGCGCCGGTCCGGAAACCGATGACCCGGGTCGGGCCGTGCCACACCGGCAGCGTGACGAATTCCAGGTTTCCCACCCGGAACCTGCCGTCCACCGGAACCAGCCGGATGACCGGCAGTCCTCCCCCGTAGTGCCGCGTGCCGAAAGCGTAGCGGAACGTGCTCCGGATCTCCACCAGCGTCTCTTCCGCCCCGTAGCATCGGATCGGCCCGTCGCGCCGGGCATTGAAGCGCCGGATATCGTCGAGCCCGAAGATGTGGTCGGCGTGGTGATGCGTGAACAGCACCGCATCGACGCACTCCACCCCGAAGCGGACGCAGGCGAGGCGCAACTCGGGCGGAGTATCCACCAGAATGCTCACGCCGTCCGACTGAAGCAGCAGCCCCGGACGGTTGCGATGGTCACGGGGATCGTCCGACGTGCAGACCGGGCACCGGCACCCGATCATCGGAACGCCATGGGACGTCCCGGTCCCGAGAAACAGAGCGCGAAGCTTCACTTCTCCTTCTTCTCAGCCTTCGGAGGCCGCCGGCCTCCGATCTTTGTCTTTTCGGCTTCCGCCAGCAAAGCCGCCAGCTCGGCATAGGGATCCAGCGGCGGCCCTTCCTCGCGATACTCCTCGATGCGTCGATCCAGCCTGAGCGCGCTGCGCCGCACCTGAAGGACAAGCCAGAAGATGACGGCGCACCCGACGACAATACCGGCTGTCAACGCGAGATCGACCACATCCCGTCTCCCTCGGGAGCCCGCTGCATACTCATGAAAACCAGTTGCAATGCGCAGGCTCTCCGGATGGTATAATGGGATTGTAGCCGACGGCGCAACCCGCTGGCTCCCGAACGGATAGAAGAAAGCAGCATCCCTGCCGCCCTGCGAGAGACAGTGTCCTTCTGCCGCGCCTTCCTCAATAACCTGATCCCGGCAATGCTCGCCTCCGCGCTCTTGCTGACGGCCCTTTCGCGCGTCTGGGCCGCGCAGGAAGCGCAACTCGTCGTCCAGCTTCGAGCCGGCGAGCTGCACAGGCTTTCGGCATTGACCGCGAAAGGCGGGCCCGTCCGGTCGCTGGTCCCGCTCTTTTCGCCGAAGAACCGGGAACTGGCCCGTGAGATCGGACTGGACCGCTTCTACATCGCCCGGGGGACGTCCGTTGCCGAGATGCGCCGCCGGTTGAGGTCTTCGCCTTCGGTGGAGTATGCCGGCTCGCCGGTGCCCGTGGTGCCCGCGCTCGTCCCGAACGACCCGCTCTTCTCCCAGCAGTGGGCCCTCCGAAACACAGGCGGAGGATCGGGGCTGGCCGGCGCCGACATCAAGGCGGTTCAGGCCTGGGACATCACGACAGGCTCCTCCTCGGTCACGGTGGCTGTTCTGGACACGGGGGTGGATTCCAGCCATCCCGACCTGGCGGCCAATATGGCGCCGGGGCGGAGCTTCGTGGACGGAGAGCCCGGCACGGACGACAACAACGGCCACGGCACGAACTGCGCGGGTATCATTGGGGCCGTCGGCAACAATGCGCTGCAGATATCCGGCGTCAGCTGGAACAGCCGGATCATGCCGGTGAAGGTGATCGGCCTGGACGCTAACGGGAACCCGTCGGGCACCGATCTCTGGCTGTCACAGGGCATCATCTGGGCGGTGGACAACGGCGCGAAGGTTCTGAGCATCAGCCTTGTCAGCAGCTCCGACACCCTCCCGCTGCTGAGCGCGGTCCGCTACGCCCGCCAGTCCGGCGCCATCGTGGTGGCTGCTTCCGGCAATCAAGGAGAGCAGAAAAAGATGTACCCGGCCGGCTACGACGACGTCATCGCGGTGGGCGCCTCGGACCAGTGGGACCAGCGGGCATCCTTCTCCAACTGGGGCGACCATCTGGATCTGGTCGCGCCCGGCATCGCCATCACGACGACCACCCGGGGTGGAGGGACGTGGCAGTTCTTCGGGGGCACCTCCGCCGCCGCTCCGCACGTGGCGGGAATCTGCGCCCTCGTGCTTTCCGTCCGCCCGGCAACGAATCTGGCGGAGATGAGGCAGTTCCTGCGCCGGGGCGCCGACGACATAGGCGACCCCGGATATGACATCTACACCGGCGCGGGGCGCGCAAATGCATACGTCACCCTGCTGGCGGCGCTGGACTCGACCCCGCCCCCAGCTCCGTCGGTGACGGACTCCGGCCGGTATACCGGCAATCCGAATCAGCTGGCGCTCCAGTGGACACCCTCATCCGACCCGGAGTCGGGCATCGAGGGCTACGAGTACGCCGTAGGGACATCCGGCAATCCGACCTCCCTGCGGGGATGGACGTGGGTGGGGAACACCACCGCCGTCACGGCCACCGGCCTCAACCTGCCGCCGGACACCCCCGTGTTCGCGTCCGTACGCGCGCGCAACGGCGCCCGGCTCTACAGCAGCACCGCCACGACGGACGGCATCATCTATGCCCCTCCCGCGCCGGCCACGGGGACGGCGCTTTTGCTGCCGAACGGACGTCACGTCACGCTGAACACCCGGACGGTGAGCGCCGTGTTTCCCGAGCGGCTCTGGATCACCGACTACCCCTACGGTCCCGCTCTGGCCGTGCAGCCGCCGGCTCCCTGCTCGGTGGGAAACCAGGTCACGGCGGTGGGACGGCTGGAGACCATCGCCGGCATCCGGACGCTGACAGATGCGGAGATCACCATCACGGGCTTCGGCCCCGCGCCTCCGGCCCTGAACATGCGTCAGAATGCGCTGGGAGGAGGCCCCCTCAACGGCGAGACTCCGGGCGTGACGGGCGGCACAGGGGTGAACACGGTGGGCCGTCTGGTCCGGACGTCCGGCCGCGTCACAGCCTCCGGGGAGGGGTGGTTCACGGTGGATGACGGCTCCGGACTGAGGGACGCGGGCGGGTTCGCGGGGGTGCGCGTCGTGACAGGCGACACGGCGCCGGAAGCGGGGACATTCGTGAGGGTCACCGGGATCGTGGAGGTTTCCGTTTCCGGTGAGGCCGTCCTGCCGGTCATCCGAACGCGCCAGCCGGAGGACGTCGAGGCGGTCGAGGGGTCATAGCCCCGGCGCGGTCTGGCGGGCGAAGTCCATCATCGCCTCCACGTTCGCCGCGGGGGTCTCCGGCGGAATCTCGCAGCCGGGTCCCACCACAAACGGCCACCCCGCTTCCCGCCAGCAGCCCTCGAACGCCGCACGTACCGAATCCGGGCTCCCTTCCAGAAGGACGGTGACCGGGTCGCAGTTGCCCAGGAGCACCACCCGCCGGCCCAGCACGCGCCGCGCCAGGGAAAGGTCGGCAAGGGCGTCCACGTCCATCATCTCCACGCCGAGCCGGGAGATGCCGGGAAACAGCTGGTCGGTCCGGCCGCAGACGTGCAGCCGCACCGGCAGCCCGAGGGCCTGCACCCCGCGAACGAGCCGCTCCTGCCGCGGCAGCACCAACTCTTCGTAGACCTCCGGCCCCAGCAGAGAGCAGGCAGCATCACCGACGCCCATCATGTCCACATACGGCGCCTGCGCTGCGGCGAAAGCCAGCTCCATCTCGCAGGCAAAGTCCAGAAGCTCGCCCGCCCAGACGGGGTCGTCAACGAGGTCCAGCAGGATGTTTTCCAGCCCCCTGAGCTGGGCCGCCGCCGCGATCGGCCCTTCGATCCAACCCAGCACCGGCACCTCCCCCGCGGAGATCTCCCGGAGCGCCTGCGTGGCCAGGACCCTGTCGTGCATCCGCCCGCCGCCCAGGGGATCCGGCAAGCGCAGGCGCGCAAGGTCCGACCGATCCGATAGCAGGACGGCATCCGGGTGATGCGAGGGCGGCTGGTCCTCGAACCAGACGATGGGAGCGCCGCAGTCGGCGGCCTCGCGGACCGGGTCGGAACAGACGTGGAGCACGTCAAAGCCGAAGCGCGACGCCACCATCACCTGAGCGCGCACCAGCACCCTCCAGTCCCGGCAATACTGGCCGTACGGGACGCCCGCATAGCGGGCGGCAAAGGTCATGGCGATAGGCTGGGCGCACAGATGATCCACGGCCGACCCGTTCAGGGTGCGGGTCATTCGCTCGGAGGAGGTCACGCCGGCGACATCTCCTTTCCGCTCAGACTTCAATGACCGCCCGGATGACCCCGCCGGCCCGGTCGCGGGCCAGACGCAGCGCCCGGTCCGCCTCTTCCAGAGGGAGGCGATGGGTCACGAGAGACTTCAGGTCCATGCGGCCGTCCCGCGCCCATTCGACCGCGCGCTCCACGGCATCCCGGCTGCGGCGGACAAAAACGAGGGTCAGGTTCTTTCGCCGGGCGGTGGAGGCGGTGAAGCGGACCTCGTCCGGATAGGGAATCCCCACAATGATCACCCGCGCATTGAACCCCGCCAGAGCCACCGCCTGCTCGACGGCTTCGTTCGTCCCCGCGCATTCGAAGACAACATCCGGGCCGCCGCTTTCTTCCCGGACGGTCCGGGCGGCCGCTTCCGGGTCTCCGTCCAGGGCGCGGTCCGCCCCAAGCCGCAGCGCGAGCCTGCACCGTTCAGGCAGAGGATCGGTCATCCAGATCTTTCCGGCTCCGGCCAGCCGCGCCGCCTGCAGCACACAAAGCCCGATCCCTCCCGCCCCGAGGATGGCTGTCTTCTCTCCGCCCCGGATTCCGGCAAGGTCCACCGAGTAGATGCCGACCGCCGCTGGCTCGATCATCGCGGCCTCCGCAAACGACATACCCGGCGGCAGTTTCGTGCAGAGACGCGCCGGCCACGACACGAACTCGCGCATCGCCCCGTCCACCGGTGGAGTGCCGAAAAAGCGGACCCGCGGACAAAGGTTTGGCCAGCCGCGTCTGCACGGATCGCACTCCCCGCAACTCTGCCCGGGCTCCACGGCGACCCGGTCTCCCGGCGCCAGATCAGCCACTCCGGGCCCGGCCTCCGCCACCTCCGCGCCGACCTCGTGGCCGAGCACCAGAGGTTCGCGGACGACCTGATCCCCGATGCAGCCTTCGCTGTAGTAGTGCACGTCCGACGCGCAGACTCCCACCGCGCGGACCCTGAGCAGGACCTCGCCGGGGCCCGGGACGGGAACGGGCTCATCGCTCAGGCGCAGATCTCCCGGGGCGTGCAGTCTGACCACTTTCATCAGGTGTCCTCCCCGATCCCCGTTCGAGCCGCCGCAGGCGGATCAGCCGCGTTCAGCGCTGCCCGCCCAGCACACTCCCCGCGTCAAAAGAAGGGCGAAGTTGGGGTCGCGGCACGCGGCAGGGTCGTGCCCCAGGGCCAGGTAGAAGACCCGCCCCCTGCCCCAGCTCTTTGTCCAGGCCACCGGCCAGGCCTGTCCCTGCCACAGCGCGGTCGCCAGGACGTTCACGCGGGTGTCATAGCTGGTGATGTACTGCTCGTCCGTCACCGTGAACTCTTCCAGCCCACGGGTGATCTCGTGCTCGCGGTCGAGCACGCTGACCTGATAGGCGCGGTAATGCGGATGGGTTACGAAATGCCCGCCCACGATCGCCCGGTAGTCGTCGCAGTCGCGGAACGAATCCGCCCCGCTGTGAACGGGAACGAATCCCCGGCCGGACGCGACGAAGTCGGAAAGCCCCACCAGCTGCGCGTCGGAGATCTCACCCACCGTATAATAGAACACCAGGCAGTCGAAATCCGCGAGCTCCGGCCGCGCTAACACGTCCAGGTCCTCTTCGACACGCGTGACCTCGAAGCCCCCGCCCGCTTGCAGATGCCGCTCTATCTCACTGGCGCAGCCGCGGTGGTCGTGAATCTCTCCTCCGTGGAAAAGCAGAACCTTCACAGTTGAACCTTCCTGTCCCGGCGAACCTGTCAGCCGTTCCGCCGCAGCGATCCAAACAGGAACGGGGGCGGGCCAGGAAAGCCCGCCCCCGGAAAAGGTTCGACGCCGCCGCGCCGGATCACTTCGCGCGCACGTAGATTTCGCCCACCTTTTTCCAGTCGACGACGTTCCACCAGGCTGAGATATACTCCGGCCTGCGGTTCTGATACTTCAGATAGTAGGCGTGCTCCCACACATCCAGCCCCAGAATGGGCTTCTTCCCCTCCATCAGGGGGCTGTCCTGGTTCGCGGTGCTGTAGACGTCGAGCCGGCCGTTCTCGAGCAGCACCAGCCAGGCCCACCCGGAGCCGAAACGCGTCTTCCCCGCCGTCTCGAACTTCTCCTTGAACGCCTCGAAGCTGCCGAAATCCGCCTCAATGGCCGCCCGGAGATCCCCCTCGGGCTCGCCGCCGCCGTCCGGCCCCATGATGTTCCAGAACAGCGTGTGGTTGTGGTGTCCGCCGCCATTGTTGCGGACCGCGGTGGGAATGGCATCCACCCCCTTCGAAAGGATCTCCTCGATGGAAAGACCCTCCAGCTCCGTCCCCCGGATGGCGTCGTTCAGGTTGTTGACATACGTTCCGTGATGCTTGGTGTGGTGAATCTCCATCGTCCGCGCGTCGATGTGCGGCTCGAGCGCATCATACGGATATGGAAGTTCGGGCAGAGAAAAAGCCATCTGTCTTACCGTCCTTACGAGTCTGGGATTTGCGGCCGCGTCCGTCCCTGAGGGATGCGCGAACCGGTCGCACGACATGGATAGATTACCCGATTTGCGACAAAGTTGCACACCCCCGCTCCGATGCGCAGCGCGGCCGGCATCGAAGCGCGGACGGGAGGACATCCGGGGCGTCAGAGGATCATCGGCCGGCCGCAGAGGCGAGCGACAGCTCCCTCGCTGCGCCGGCCCTTCGGGCAGCCCGCTCGAGCAGCGGCTTCAGGAAACGGCCCGTGTGGCTTTCGGGGCACTCCGCGACGGCCTCCGGCGGCCCGGCGGCAACAACCCGTCCCCCGCCCTCGCCTCCCTCCGGGCCAAGGTCGATGACCCAGTCGGCCGTCTTGACCACGTCCAGGTTGTGCTCGATGACGATCACGCTGTTGCCCTGATCCGTCAGCCGACGAAGGACTTCCAGAAGCTTGCGGATATCGTGAAAGTGAAGCCCCGTGGTGGGCTCATCCAGAATGTACAATGTGCGGCCGGTGCCGCGCTTGGACAGCTCCGTCGCCAGCTTGACCCGCTGCGCCTCCCCTCCCGACAGCGTGGTGGCGGGCTGCCCCAGACGGATGTAGTCCAGCCCCACGTCGTGGATGGTGCCGAGCTTGCGGGCGATCGGCGGGATGTTCCGGAAGAACTCGAGCGCCTGGGAGACCGTCATATCCAGGACGTCAGCGATGTTCTTCCCCTTGTATCGCACCTCCAGCGTCTCGCGGTTGTAGCGCTTCCCCTTGCACACCTCGCACGGGATATAAACGTCGGGAAGGAAGTGCATCTCGATCTTGATGATGCCGTCGCCCCGGCACGCCTCGCAGCGCCCGCCCTTCACATTGAAGCTGAAACGCCCCGGCTGATATCCCCGCATCCTCGCGTCCGGTGTCTGTGCGAACAGCGCGCGGATCAGGTCGAACACGCCGGTATACGTGGCCGGGTTGGAGCGGGGTGTGCGGCCGATGGGAGACTGGTCTATGTCGATGACGCGGTCGATGTGACAGGCCCCGATGAGCTCGTCGTGCTCGCCCCACCCACGGTATGTCCCGTAGACCTCCCGCATCAGACGCGGATACAGGGTCTCCTGGATGAGCGTGCTCTTGCCCGACCCGGAGACGCCCGTCACACAGACCAGCATCCCCAGCGGGATTTCGACATCGATGTTCTTGAGATTGTGCTGCCGCGCTCCGACGATCCTCAGGAACCGCCCGTCCGGCTGACGCCTTTTCTCCGGCACGGGAATGCATTCTTTCCCGGAAAGATACTGCCCCGTGATGGACTGCGGGTTTCGCTCGATCTCCGCCACCGGCCCCGCGGCCACCACCCGCCCGCCGTGTTCGCCCGCCCCGGGACCGATGTCCACCACAAAGTCCGCAGCCCGGATGGTATCCTCGTCGTGCTCAACGACGATGATGGTGTTCCCGAGATCGCGAAGGCGCTGCAGGGTCTCGATGAGACGGTGGTTGTCGCGCTGGTGCAGTCCGATGCTCGGCTCGTCCAGGATGTAGAGCACGCCCATCAGCCCCGAACCGATCTGGGTGGCCAGCCGGATGCGCTGCGCCTCTCCGCCGGCCAGAGTCCCGGCCGCCCTGTCCAGAGTGAGATACCCCAGCCCCACATCCTGAAGGAATCCGAGCCGCGTGCGGATCTCCTTGATCACCTGGCGCGCAATCATCTCCTGGCGCTCCGTGAGCTGCAGGCTGCCGAAGAACTCCAGGGCCGCGCTGACCGACAGCGCCGTCACCTCCGCGATGTTCTTGCCCGCCACACGCACCGCCAGGCTCTCCGGCTTGAGACGTTTTCCCCCGCAGGATTCGCAGGGATACTCCGTCATGAACTTCTCGGTCTCGTCCTTCATCTGCTGGGAGCCCGAGTCCCGGTAGCGCCGCTCGAGCCAGGTCATCACCCCGTCGAAGCGGGTCTCCCAGACCCTCTGACGCCCGTACCGGCTGCGGAAGCGCACCTGAACCGGGCGGCTGTCGCCATAGAGCACGGCGCGGCGCTGTGCGGGGGTCAGCTGCTCCCAGGGAGTGTCCAGCGAGAAGCCCAGATTCTGCGCGAGCCCCTGCAGCACGGAGTTCCAGTATTCGCTGGTGGTGCCGGCAAGGGGAGCGATGGCGCCGCGGCTGATGGAAAGCCGGGGGTTGGGCACGACGAGGTTTTCGTCAAGCCGCAGGAACGAACCCAGTCCGTGGCAGTCGGGGCACGCCCCGTAAGGGCTGTTGAAGGAGAAGTTCCGGGGAGCGAGCTCTTCCAGGCTGACTCCGCAGTCCGGACATCCGAACGCCTCGCTGAAGGTCATCTCCTGCCCGTCCACAACGGCGACGGTGACCAGACCGCCCGCCAGCCCCAGCGCGGTTGTGACGGAGTCGGAGACCCGCCCGGCTGCGTCCGGCCTCAGCACAATGCGATCCACGACCACCTCGATAGTGTGCTGGCGGTAGCGCTCCATCGGAATGTCGTCGGTCACCTCGTACACGGTGCCGTCCACACGCACCCTGACGAACCCCTGCTGACGTGCGTCTTCGATCACCTGGCGAAAGATGCCCTTCCTTCCCCGCACCAGCGGAGCCAGGATCATCAGGCGGCTGCCCTCCGGAAGAGCCATCACCGCATCCACGATCTGTTCGGCGGTCTGGCGGCTGACAGGCTTTCCGCACTGGTGACAGTGGGGCACCCCGATGCGGGCGAACAGAAGCCGCAGGTAGTCGTAGATCTCGGTCACAGTCCCGACGGTGGAGCGAGGGTTGCGGGTGGTGGACTTCTGGTCTATGGACACCGCCGGCGACAGCCCCTGGATGTCGTCCACATCCGGCTTGTCCATCTGCCCCAGGAACTGACGCGCATACGCGGACAGCGACTCGACGTAGCGGCGCTGTCCCTCCGCGTAGATGGTGTCGAACGCGAGAGAGGACTTGCCCGAGCCGGACAGGCCCGTAATGACCACCAGCCGGTCCCGCGGGATCTCCACGTTGATGTTTTTCAGGTTGTGCTGGCGGGCGCCCAGAACTACGATGCGGTCCTGTGACATGGCACGATCAAAAACCTCGAGACATAGCCGTCAGCGCCGGCCCGCGCGGGCCGCGGCCCGCCTTTGGGCGGGCGTGACCGCCTCATCCAGCATCGAGCCCTTCGGCAGCAGCTTCTTCAGCCGGGCTATCTCGTCCCTGAGCAGGGCCGCCTGTTCGAACTCCAGAGCCCGGGCGGCCGCTTTCATCTCCTTTTCGAGATCGCTGATGGTCAGCATGAGCTGATCCAGCGGCACGGCATCTCCCCGGATGGAGCGGGACTTGCCGAGCGCGCCGGACTCGCCCTCCCTCCCTGCAGACGCTCCGAGCCGGGGCGCTTCCAGAACGTCGCGGATCGCCTTGCGGATGGTGCGCGGCTCGATACCGTGCTCCCTGTTGTAGGCCATCTGGATCTCCCGGCGCCGGTTGGTCTCGTCGATGGCTCTGCGCATGGAATCCGTGACGGTATCCGCGAACAGCAATACCTTGCCGGACGCGTTGCGCGCCGCGCGCCCGATGATCTGGATGAGCGAGGTGTCCGAGCGCAGAAAGCCCTCCTTGTCCGCGTCCAGCACCGCCACCAGCGCCACCTCCGGCAGGTCAAGACCCTCCCGGAGAAGGTTGATCCCCACCACCACATCGTACACTCCCAGCCGCAGATCCCTGAGGATAGCGATGCGGTCCAGGGTCTCGATCTCGGAGTGCAGGTAGTGCACCTTGAAGCCGCTTTCCAGCAGATACTCCGAAAGGTCTTCGGCCATCTTCTTGGTGAGCGTGGTGACCAGCACCCGCTCGTCGTTCTCCACGCAGCGGCGGATCTCCGCGATGAGGCTGTCGATCTGCCCCTTTGTCGGCCGGACCTCCACTTCCGGATCCACGAGGCCGGTGGGGCGGATGAGCTGTTCGACGATCTGCTCCGAGTGCCGGCGCTCGTAAGGCCCGGGGGTGGCGCTGACGAAGATGGTCTGTCCCATCAGCGCCTCGAACTCTTCGAACTTCAGCGGACGGTTGTCCAGCGCGGAGGGAAGGCGGAAACCGTACTCGACGAGCGTCTCCTTCCGGGAGCGGTCGCCGTTGTACATCCCGTGGATCTGCGGGATGGTCTGATGCGACTCGTCAATGAACAGCAGATAGTCCTTCGGGAAATACGAGAGCAGCGTCGCGGGCGGCGAGCCGGGCGGCCTCCGGTCGAAGATGCGGGAGTAGTTCTCGATACCGTTGCAGTAACCGACCTCCCGGATCATTTCGATGTCGTAGCGTGTGCGCTGTTCGATCCGCTGGGCCTCGATGTAGCGTCCCTGTTTTTCGAAGAACGCCACCCGCTCCAGCATCTCCTGCTCGATCTCCCGCAGCAGGTCTTCCAGCTGATCAGCAGGGGTCACGTAGTGAGTGGCGGGGAAGATGGTGACCCGGTCCAGCTCACCGGTGACCTCACCGGTCACCGGATCCACCGTGGTGATCTTCTCCAGCTCATCCCCGAAGAACTCCAGCCGGGTGAGCACCTCCTCATCGGCCGGCTGAATCTCAAGGATGTCTCCCCGCACGCGGAACGTTCCCCGCCCCCCGCCAAAGTCGTTGCGGACGAACTGCATCGTGATGAGCTGGCGCAGCACCTCGTCCCGCGAGTAGCACTCTCCCCTGCGGAAGGTCATCAAGCTCTTCAGGTACTCCTCGGGCGAGCCCAGCCCGTAAATGCAGGAGACACTCGCCACCACCACAACGTCCCGCCGTTCCAGAACCGCCTGCGTCGCGGAGTGCCTCAGCCGGTCTATCTCGTCGTTGATGGAGCTGTCCTTCTCGATGTAGGTGTCCGTCTGCGGAACGTAGGCCTCCGGCTGGTAATAGTCGTAGTAGGAGACGAAGTATTCGACCGCGTTATCGCCGAAGAACTCGCGGAACTCGCTGCAGAGCTGCGCCGCCAGGGTCTTGTTGTGCGCGATGACCAGTGTCGGACGCTGCAGGCGTTCGATGACGTTCGCCATCGTGAACGTCTTGCCGGAACCGGTGACCCCCAGCAGCGTCTGCATCTTCATACCGTCCAGAACGCCGGCCACAAGCTTCTCGATCGCCTGCGGCTGGTCTCCGGTGGGTCTGAGATCGGTTGTCAGCCGGAACTGAGTCATCTTGCGCGATCATCCGCCGGCGAGCGCCGGTAGGCTTCCCGAATTCAGCATATCTGAACGACCTGCCGTCTGCCAGTGCGCCGCGAGGCCGGCAAGGCCGAAGGCCGCCCCGCAGGACGGCCTTCACATTCAACACATTCTCTCCGGCAATAGTGCCCTATCAGAACGGAGGAGGCGGCGGTCCATCCACACCCGCTCCGGCTCCGCTGCCCCCGCCACCGGCGATCAGGATGCCGGCGAGGATGGCGAGGGCGGCCAGGATGCCGGAGTTGTTCTTCTTTTTCGGGCGGGCCGCGGCCTCATCGGGCGGGGCCTGCTCCCCGGTGCCGTTCTCTGCTACCGCCGGACGGGCGATGCCGGGGAAGCGGGCCACAATCTGCTGCACCGCATCATCCGTCGCAGCCAGGGCGAACTGCTCGGGGAGCCCGGCCACCATGTTCGCGGGCGACCGGCCGGTTGCCACCAGAGTCTGACCCTCCACCCGCCCGGTCTCCGCGTTCAGGATCTCCGCCGTGATGGTGATCTGGCCTTCCCGTTTCTCGGAATCGAACTCGAAGTCCGTGATCGCTCCCACCATCACCCGCGGCATGCCCATGACCTGAGCGATGCGCACAGCGCGCTCGATCTGGTCGTCCTCGATGCCGAACGGCCCCCGGATATCGGACTCCTTCAGGACGTTCTCCTCCTGAGCCCGCCGGATGACGGGATGCCTGGGGTTGTAAAGCACGCCGTTGTAGCGGCGGCTGAGCATTGAAGCATCCTTCATCGCGCGGGCCACCCTTGGGCCGAGGGTGTTCGCGTTCTGCTCCACCTGACTGTCGAACGGCATGATCAGAAGCCCGAGCCTTGGCCCGGTGTAGACCGGCTCTCCCGGCGATGAACCGGAGACGGGGACCTCCGCAGCCGGAGCGGGCGATGCAGCCGGAGCCGGGGTGGAGATGACCGGCGGCAGGGTGGCCGCAGGCTCCGAATCCTGCGCGGCAATCCCTGTCGCAACCAGCGACATCAGCGCCGCTATCGCCACCGTGCCCGCACGGAGCGCACACTCTCTCATCGTCACTTGCATCGGTTTATCCGTAGATTCCCTTTCCGTATCTCTTTGCCTATGCGCCCGCTTTCAGGGCCGCAGAATCAGCTCACAGTCCACCAGCGCCCGGATCCAGTATCCGCGTCCCGGCTCCAGCTGGGTCACCTGCGTTCCGGGCCTGACCAGGAAGTATTCGCCGCGAGTCCCGGCAGCCGGATTCCAGCCCCAGGCATAATCCCGGATCCAACCGGCCGCCGCAGCGGAGGCCAGCGTCCGCACCTGCCCCTGATACCGCACCTGCGCGTTCCCCAGCGCGACCGGCATCGCGAACACCGACGCGACCTGATTCCATCCCGTGCTCAGCTGCACGGCGTACGGGGTGTCCTGCGGCCACAGGCGGCCCGACGCATAGACGGTCTCGGTCGTGGTGGGCATCACCCAGAACCCGGACCCGCCTTCCATCCGCATCGTGGCGCGGTCGGAAGGATATATCAGGTAGCGGTTCAGCGTTGGGCTCCACATCGCCAGACGCATCCTCGTGGCGGCATCGTCCGCCGTGTTGCCGGGCGTGCCGCCATCGCCGAACACATCCGCCGGGTCGGCGCTGGTGGGGATGACGCTCAGCCCGATCATATCGATCCGGTTCCGGACCAGACTGATGGCATACCCGCCCACGGTCACCCCCTGAACGGTGGACTGGGCAGGATAGCCTCCTCCGCCGCCCCACGCCACGCTGATGGTCCACAGGCCGCTCACGTTCGCCGGTCCGAGGCTGACCGAATAATCTCCGGTCGACGACGTGGTGACTGTGCGGGAGACCACCGAACCGTCCTCCTCACGCGTCGCCGTGACCGTCAGCGTCGCCGGGTTCAGGTTGGAGGGGGTCAGACTCCCCGATACCACGATCTCGTCGCCCAGGTTCGGGGCGGACGGCGTGATATTCAGGATAAGGCTGGCCCCGCTGACGACCGGTCCGGTGAACACCGCGGTCCCGGCGGGCAGGCGGGTGAGCGCCTGACCGTTGCTCGCAGTGAAGTAGTAGGTATGAGTGCCCGCAGCCAGCTGGATGGGCGGCGACTTGTAGAGCGAGCGTCCCTGCGCGTCCGAATACGACGGGTCCCTGGTCATCGCCCGGCCAGGCTGGCTGTCGATGAACACCATGACGGACGTCGCGGGCGCCCCGTTGGGGTCGCGGTATTTCACGCTGTAGATGAACGTGCTGGGAGTCCCGGCAACGGCATCCACCCGCCCCTCGGTCAACTCCGGCTCGACGAGATCCTGGACCAGCGGGCCGCTCTGAAGAGGCATCTGCTCCGCATCCTGGAAGCCGTCGTTCGCGATGAAGCGGTAGTTGTGGCTTCCCAGCCCGAGCGTGGCCGAATACGTGTACACCACTCCCGCCCGGTAGTTGGTGCCGGGTGTCACCTTGGTCATATTGATCGGCGCTCCGCCGTCGATGATCACCCTCACGAACGCCGGCGCATCGTTGTCGGCGTCGGAATAGGTCACCGACCAGGTGAACACGGTGGACGTCGTCCCGTTCGCGGGCGCGACGCCCTGCCCCGGCCCGATGGTCAGGACCGGCCGCGAGTTGATGGTCACCGTGGGATCGCTGGCGCCAGTCGCATCGGCGGGGAAGCGCGTCAGCGTGGCTCCGCTCCGGTAACCGTCGGAGGCCAGGAAGTGGAACCGGTGCGTCCCCGCCGGCAGGTTCCCGATGACCGCCTGGTGGACAACGGGCGACGTCCAGTCCGACGTCGGCGCCACCGGGCGCATCAGCACCGGCTCGCGGGCCCCGTCCGTGAAGACCAGCATCACGTAGCCCACGACTCCGCTGTGCGGAGCGGCGGGATCATTGTCCGCATCGGAGTAGCTCACCCGGAACGTGAACGTGTCCGAGGCCAGGCCGCTGACCGGATTGACCGAGCCCGCCGTCAGCACGGGCGGAACGTTGCCTGCGGGAGCGGCGCTGCGCACGCCGGGTCCGTTCAGTTCGCCGCTGGCCGGGAAGCGCACCACGGTGCTCGTGGGCGGAGCCACCACGCTGAAGTGATACGTGTGCGGCCCGATCGGCAGCGCCGAGGTGACCACCTGATACGTGACCGGCTGGCGGTAGTTGGTGGACGGCGGGCTGGGCTGCGTCATCACCAGCGACGCGATGGACACCGTGTCGCCCACCGTGATCCCCTCCGCAGCCGGATCCGCAACGCCGATGGTGACCGTGTTGGCGCTGTTCGTCAGCACCAGGAAGGTCTTTCCGGTCGCGGCCGTCGCCGTCTGCGGAGCGCCGGTCTCCGGCGAAAGCACCAGCCCCGTCGTGATCTGGAGGATCTTGCCGGCCAGCGCCCCCGGCTGCCAGTTCGCGCCCTGGATGGTCAGAGTCTGCCCGTTGATGGCCGCCACGATCCCGGAGTAGTCGATCTCCTGCGGGTTGTCGATCCATACCCTCGGGTATCCCACTCCCGGCGCGTCGCCGTCAGCGTCCGTGAACTGCACCGTATAGGTGACCGGCGTTCCCGGCAGGTTCCCCGCAGCGGGGTTGGGCGACACGGTGCCATTCAGCAGCCGCGGATCGTCATTGACCACCGGCCCCGGCATCGGCACCACATCCGTGATGACGCTGGCCGAGTTCCGGGAGCCGCCGGCGTCGAAGACGGCATATCCGGTGCCGTCGGACGCCTCGAAGTAGAACAGGTGGCTCCCGCTCGACAGCGTGGTGGTGTAGGTGAACGTCACCCCGTTCGAGTAGATGAGCGAGCTCCCCGCGACGGGCTGCATCGGATAGGCGATGCCGTCGATGATCACCCGCACGAACGCGGGCGGCTCGCCGGTCTGTCCGTCGATGTCCGTGTAGACGACGGTGAACGTGAAGGGCGTCGAGCTTCCGCCATCCACGGGACCGGCCAGGTCGGGCGAGAAGCGTCCCTGACTCAGGATGGGCGGGTTGTTCTGGCCCACGGTGGGACCCGCCGCCGCGAACCAGTACTCGATGTCCACGTTGTCCGAGGCCGTGTTCGCCGTGGTGAACAGAACCCGGCCGTTCACGAAGTCGATGCGGTAGTCGCCCGCATTGTAGTAGTCGATGTAAACCAGCCGGACGCCCGGCGGCAGCGCTGCGCCCAGGGCGATCACGCCCGTGGCGGCGTTGTACTTGCCGCTGTTGCCGGTGCTGTAGTAGTCCGTGCCGATCCGGTTCGGGTTGTCGTAGACGCCCCTCACCTGGTGCACCACGGCGGGGTCCACCGTGATGGTCAGACCGTCCGGGGAGACTGTCCGGATGGCCGGGTCGCCCGGCAAGAGCTGACCCGTGAACTCCCGCCTGAGCACGGAGCCGTTCTTGAGAACCCGCGGCTCCAGCAGGATGCCCGGATCCCCGAAGGCCGTCGTCGGCAGCGGCCCCACGATGGGGCTTCGGCTGGTGGCATACAGCCTGCCGGCGGAACTGGACGCGAAGCTGAGGACCTCGCCCGACCCCTCGCCCGAAGGCTGGCGAGTGATCGCCATAGCGCTCGGGGACGTTGAAGGATTGAACTGCGCGACGAAAGTCCCGTCGCTCGCCTGGAAGCTGTAATAGTAGTCGACGGGCAGGTCGCCAGGGTTCTCCGGCCCGGGCAGGGTGGTCTGATACTCGAAAACCGCCCCGTCACTGTACACCGTGTCCGTCGGCACCCGCTGGCGCATATTGTTGCCGGCATCCCAGATGATGGGATTGGCGGCATAGGTGACCCAGACATCGCGGCTGGCATCCGCAAGCGGCGTGCCCAGCGTGATCTCGCCCGTGCTTGGATCGAACGAGCCACCCGTGTAGTGGTTCGTCCCCTGTCCCTGCGAGTTGGTCCACACGCCCGTCACGGACAGGACCGGAACGGCCCGGGTGCGCACCGTAGTGGCGCTGGCGGGCTTCACCCTCTCCAGCAAGCGCACGGTGCGGGGGTCGCCGGCCTGGTACCGGGCCCCGATGAACACCCTGACATAGCTGGGGGCGCGGTTGTTCGGGTGCCTGTATGTCACCTCGTACACCCAGCGCGTTGCGGAGTTGGCCGTTCCGTCAGGCGAGCGGACCCGGCCGTTCTCGAGCGACGGCTGCTGCAGAGCGGTGACCGTCGGGCCCGAGAACCAGTTGAGCACGTCCGGCTGCGACGACGAAGGATACCGCACGAGCTCCCCGAAGATCACATCGCTCGCATCGGTCGGCCGGCCCCAGTCGTCCGCAAACTCGAAACGGTAGCGCTTGAGGCCCAGGCCCAGAGACGCCGCTTCGATGGACGAGAGCCGGTACTCATACTGCACGCCGGAGGCGTAGTTCTCCGCCGTCTGCACCACCTTCCGCATGGTGACGCGCAGCTGCGTGCCGTCGCCCCGGTCGATGATGAGGTCCGTCAGCGCGGGCCGCTGGTTGTCGGCGTCGCGATAGGTGACGCGGTAGATGAACTCGGTCCCGAGCGGCCCGATCGTGGGAGTCACGCTGTGACTGCTGAGCACGGGGGCCGTGTTCACGTAGGGGCCCGGCATATAGTCGTTGTTGGAGGCGTACTGATCGCCCGGCACATACGGGTCGACCCACCAGCTCCAGCTCTGATCCTCCGCGGGGGTCAGCACCGGAGGCTCCAGCAGGCGGCCGTCAGGCCTGACGGGGAACCGCACCGGCCCCATTTCCACACCCGCCTCGAAATAGTAGGTGTGCGGGCCTGCCGGCAAAGTCATGCTCCGGGTGTACAGAAGGCCGTTCTTGTAGTCATCCGGAGTGATGCTGGAGGCCGGCTTGGCCGGGATCATGTCGTATCCGGTGTAGGGGCCGCTGGCATCCGCAGTGTTGTTGATGAACACCTTGATGTAGTTCGGCGCTCGTCCCACCTTCGTGACCGGATCGAAAGACTGGAAGATGACCCGGAACGTGAAAACGGTGGACGTTGTCCCTCCGCAGGTCTCGATATGGCGCTCAATGCGCGGCCCGCTGCCCACCTCCGGAATCGGCCGGTGCGGGGGATAGCGGAAGGAAGGGTTCACCGCGCGTTTGTAAGGCGAGATGGTCCCCAGGAACCAGCCGCCGCCTTCGTGGCCGGTGGCACTCTGGCCGAACGGGATGCCGCTCAGCAGCGCGTGGACTACCGGATAGCGCGTCGAGGGATACGGATAGGCCCGTCCCGTGATGCTGTTCAGCTGGTTCCACAGCTGCGGGGGCTTCGGCTGTCCCGGCAGCCAGGTCCGGGGCTCCACCCCGGGCAGATAGCTGTGCCGGTCCACGAAGCTGTAGGCGTCGAAGCGAGTGGTGCTGGTATATCGGCCCCGGTTGTTCGGCGCCTGCCGCTCGGGGTCGGGATCCTCCCTATTCTCGTCAAAAAGCGGAGTCCCCTCCCGGTATGCGGGCGGATTCTGCTCCGTCCACCACGGATTGGCATACGGGTCGTTCGGGTTGATATCGATCAGCGGCACCGGGCTGACCGGGTTGATGAAGGCGAAGTCCCGGTCGTCCAGACGGTGCAGGAACGAGTCGTCGGAAGCCGCAAAGAAATACCTGTGCTGCCCGACGGGCATGGCGATGTAGTTGTTCGGGAGCGTCGACTGAGGATCCGCGTTCGGTTTGTCCGGCCTCTGCACCCACCCGATGAAGCCGGCGTTCGGCTCGAACTTCAACAGGTAGCCCACACCGAAATCAGAATTACCGTCGTAGCGGGAATAGATCCGGTCGCTCGGCAGCTCCTTCGCCATCCCGAAGATCCTGTATTCCGGTTCCCCGTCATACTTCACATAGACGTGCGCACCCGTGGGCCCGGGACGCCCGTCCGCCACAGGGTTCCAGGGCTTCGGAGGCTGACCGTCAGGATACTGCTCGGTTCCTCTGCAGAAGTAGCGCATCCGGAAAGCGAACGTATTCGAAGAGTTCCCCTCATCCGGCCGGCTCTGGTTGAACGGCACAAACTGGCGCCAGTCCGTCCTTCGCAGGAACCCGAGTCCAAGATCTTTCAGATACGACTCCACGATCAGCGGGTCGTAATACTTTTCCGGGGTCAGACGGTACCGGTCATCGTTCGGGTTGGCGCCGGGGGGAATATTGGCAGCCGTCTCGACATTGGTCTTGTTGATCGGAATCTCGGGATAGGCGAAGATGCGGTCCGCCCCCAGCTCTCCGCCGCCGAACCGCGACGCCGGAGCGTTCATCGTGTAGACCACCCAGACGCGCATGTCCGGCTGCGGAAGCTGGGTCCCAAGGAAGATGGTGTTCGAGTCCGGGTCGAAGGAGCCGCCCGTGTAGTAGTTGACCCCCTGGAGGGACTCGTTGTCCCAGACGCCGAGCACGTCCGTGATGTTCGTGGCCGTCTGTTGCGGACGGGTTGGGTCGTAAACGGGATTCAGGATGACCCGGTCGCGGCCGATGGCGCCGACAGCTTCTGTCCTGGAAGGGTTGGCAAAGCCCGAGGCGAGCACCCTTCCCACCAGTCCCTGCCGGTCATCCAAGCGGACCTCCCCGACCCGGAAGCGTCCGTAGAACTCCGGATTGTTCGTGTCCGAGTTGATCTGCGGGACGAAGTCCTGATAGACGATGTGGTTGGCCACCCAGGAGATAGGATGCGCTCCCGGGTTCGGGATGTAGCGCAGCCCCGGCACGCTCTTCGGGTCGTTGGCCAGATTCAGACCGGCCGATCCCGACACGCAGTAACGGGTCCCGCCACTGGCCGGAGTGTTGTTGGTGCCCTCATACCAGCCCGCACACATCGGCACGGTATACGACCGGGCCGCGTTGTCCACGCCGGGAATGGGCGGTTCCACGTACTGGAAGGCCCCGCCGGGACCGTTCAGGAGGACCGGACCGACATAATAGATGAGCTTGACGCTGCGCACGTTGAGCGGCAACGGCTGGGCCAGCGTGATGCGCCCCCGGTTCAGGCCCAGCGTATCGAAGGTGCCGCTGCCGCGCACAGGCGGGAATGTCACACGGGCATTGTAGTAATCGTTGCCCCACTCATCGAAGACTCCCACCACGCCGGCCACCGGCGAGGCGCGGGTGTAGAACGTGCGGCCGTCGCCGTAGGGATCCACCGGCACGAACGGCTCCACCACACGGAACGCCCCGACGCGGATGTCCACGTTCTCCTGAAAGAGGTCGAAACGGTACAGCGGCCGGAAGATCCCATCCTGGACGGAATAAGCCACGGTATAGATGACGAACAGGTCGCCGGAGAAGTCATCAGGAAGAGGCCCGGACAACTGCACCGTCACAGAGTTCAAGCCATCCTGCGTGCACGGGTCGAAAGAGCCAAAATAGTTCGTTCCCGACCCGTCCGCTGCTGTGGAGACCGCCAGAACCTGCCGGATGATCTCCGGATCTCCCGTCTGCGGATTGGTAGGCAGGAAGCTGATCTCGGTGTTCCCGGCCGCTGCCGGCACACTCGCCACCCGCCTCAGAGCATTTGGGCTGGAGTTCGGCGGATCCGGAAGGCGCAGGGTGCGCCACCCCTCGGCGTTTGGACCGCTTGCCTGATTGCGCAGACGGCTGCCCGGCTGTTGATCGATGGGCCTCAACGAGCCATCCTCGTTCCGCAAAGGCTCAAACCGGTAGCCGGCCGCCTCATAGATCTCATACTGCGGGTCGACGGCCACCCATGTCGTTGGCAGCTTGAAGCGCAGTATATCGTACGACTTGTTGGTCTGGAACTGTACGTAGACCTTACCGCCCGGCAGAGGGTCGGGCAGCGGCTGCCGAAGCGTGATCACGCCGGTTGCCGGATTGAACGAGCCGGTGTTCTCGCCGTCGAAGTAGTAGTTCGTGCCGCGGCGGTCGGGATTCGTCCACACGCCCTTCACGTCTATCAACTGGGGCGGCAGAGGAGGCACCTGACCGGCCTGGCACGGAGGATCGGGGTCCGGAAGCGTTACCGTCACCGTGTTAGACCCCGCAGTTGCGGTAACTTCCGCGAACTCGCCTACAAGTACTTCTTCCGGCCCGCGCAGCCGATACCGCTGAGCGGCCCAGGGAAAGCGGTCCTGGCCGTAGCGCCAGATGACGTAGTAATGGAAGATGGAGTTCTGCGTTCCCTCCCGCGGACGTATGAGATGGTCACCCAGCGACTGCGCCGCCGCAGGCCTCGAGCAGACCGCGCACCACAGCGCCACGGCCGCGAGCGTCAGGCCGCCAAGGCGCGCCAGTTTCCGAAAAGTTCCAGTCATACCGTCCAATCCGCTTCTATTCTCAGACCGCTTCGTTCTCATACAGATCAAGGCCATCTTCACTGCGCCGCAGGAGGCTGCACCAGGAGAGTGCACGGCACGAAAGCCCTGAACCAGTAGCCCCGGAAGGGCATTAGCTGCCGCGTCGCTCCGCCGCTGGCGCGCACGAGGAAGTAGCCACGCGCCACCGGGTCGTATCCCCAGGCGTAATCCCGCACCCATCCGCGGGAGCTGGCCTCCGCGAGCGTCACCGGCGCCTGTCCGGCGACCTGCACCAGCGTGGAGGGCCAGTCCACCGCTTCGACGAACCCGGAACCGATCTGGTTCCAGCCGGGAAGCACCGGCACGGCCACGGCCTGAGTTTGATCCGGCAGGATGCCGGTCAGGGTCAGAGTGCGGGTCGAGGAGGGCCGGATCCAGAAGCCGCTTCCGCCGGTGAGCACCGGAAAGTCGATGGCGCTCCCGTAATACTTGTAGGTGGAGGTGGCCGGGTCCCAGCGCACGATATTGAGCGCCGCGGCAGCCGCCGCGCCGAAGATCGCCGCCGGGTCGCCCGTGGGCGTCGTGATCGGAACGGAGATCATATCCACCACCCCGCCCTGCACGCGCAGGGTCGCCGGCTGCACCACCAGCCGGGGGGAGAGCGTGGCCGTGTTCGACGGCACGCCCTGCTGCGCCACCGTGACCGTCCACTCGCCCACCTCGTCCACCGTCACGGTGGCAGAGTAGCGTCCGTCGGAGCCCGCGGCGGCTGTGAGCGTCCGGCTCGCCCCTCCCGGCCGCACCAGGGTTATGACCACCGTCCCCGGTGCGGCGGGAATCAACTGTCCGGAGATGGTCACCTGACCACCCAGCGCGGCCGGATTCGGGCTGGCGTTCACCGTCACGCCGCTCGCGGTCACCGTCGGGCCATCAAAGACTGCGGTCGACACAAGGTCCACCCCGTCGCTCGCCTGGAACAGATAGTTGTGCGTGCCGCCGGAGAGTCGTGTGCTGTAGACGTAGGTCACGCCCTGCTGATAGTCCGTGGCCGCAGGGTTCTGCTTCGTCATCGTGTACGGCTGACCGTCGATCAGAACCCTGACCGAACCTTCCGCCGGAGGATCGTTGTCCGGATCGCGATAGACCACGGAGTAGGTGAACGTTGTCACGCTGGTGCCCGTCAACCCGGGCTGAAGGGCCAGCGGCGTCAGCACAGGCGGCGAGCTCACCCGCGGACCGTCGAAGGCTCCGGTGGAGGGCAGGCGCACGGTCTCGATGCCATCCGAGGCCTCGAAGAAGAACGTGTGCTGTCCACCGGGGAGCTGCGCCGAGGCGCGGTAGACCACTCCCCCCCGCCAGTCCGGCGGATCGCTCACGCGCACCATCGGGATCTCCGAGGAAAGCGCGCTGACGCGCACCCGAACGAACCCGCCCGGCCCGGGAGCGACGTTGTCCGCGTCGCTGTAGCGGACCTCGAACACGAACGTGGTGGGCGCCGCGCTGCCCTGCGGACGGCCGAAAGTGGGAGTCACGCTGGCACCCGTGAGCATCGGCGGCTCATTGACCACCGGGCCCTGGCCGGGGCTGTCCGGCGTCTGGCCCGCCGGGAAGACCGTCTCGCCTCCGACGCGCGCGCGGATATACCACGTATGCGGCCCCGGAGAGAGCGTGGTCGTGTACTCGTACCGGACTCCCGCCGTGAAGTTGTTGTCCGCAGGGTTCGACCGCAGCATCGGGATGCCCGCAGCATTGGCCGGGCCGTCGATGATGACCACCACTTCCGCCGGAGGCGTCCCATCCGGGTTGGCGACGATGGCGCTGTAGGTGAACCGGTCCGTCGACCGTCCCACCGCAGGCGTTACCCGGGCATCCCGCACTTCGGGCGCCGCGGTCACCGTAGGCCCGGAAAGGACGGGCGTATCCGCCGCCGCGTCCAGACCGTCGCTCGCCTCGAACCTGCAGGTATAGATCCCGGCCGGAAGCTGGGTGCGCAGGCGATACTCCACCCCGCTGACGTAATCCGTTCCCTGAGGCTGGAGATCCAGGCGGGTGACGGTCACACCCCGGGTAAGAACGACCCGCACATAGCCCGCAGCCGACGGGGCGGTGCCGTCTGCGTCCGTGTAGACCACCGAGAACGTGAACAGGCTGGAAGACAGCCCCTCCGTGGGCGTCACAAGGCCGCCTGAAAGCTGCGGCGGGGTGTTGACCTGTGGGCCGGTCTTCTTCTGGACGTCACCCGAAGCGGCGGCCAGACCGTCCGACGCCGAGAACTGATAGACATACCGTCCGCTCGTGTTGAAGGAGTACGGCTGCGACACATAGAGCACCCCTTCACTGCCGGCAAACGCGGTGTCGCCCGGATTCGCCCGGGTCAGAGTGAGCGTGGTCCGGATGGAAGTGCCGTCCGGCTCGAAGATGGTCACGCGCACAAAGTCCGGCACGTCGCCGTCCGGGTCGCGGTAGCGGACGCTGTAGATGAAGGAATTCCCCTGAAGCGCAGAGGAACCGGGCGAGACAGAGCCGCTCAGCAACACGGGAGCAGAGTTGGCGGACCGCACCACCGGCCCGCTCTGCTCGAAGGTGGGGGCGGCGCTCTGGATGCCGTCGCTTGCCTCAAAACGGAAGGAATACGTACCCGCCGCGAGCTTCTTCGCCGGTGTATCCGTCGCATACTCGAACACGGCGCCATCCGCGTAGTTCGTGTCGGACGGATCCGCCTGCGTCATGGCCAGCAGCCGGGGAACTCCGTCCTTTGTCAGCCTCAGGTTGATGCTTGCGGGCGCCTGGTTGTCCCGATCCGTATAGATCACCCGGAACCGGAAGGTCGTGCCCGTGTTCCCCTGAGCGGGAACCACACCCCCCTCCGCCGGTATGGTCAGCACGGGCCGGCTGTTGACCACCAGCACCGGGTCATTTTCCGGGTTTGCAGGCACGCGCACCACACGCCAGCCGTCCGAGGCCTCGAAGTGGAAACGGTAGGAACCGGGCGAAAGCGAACCCGGCGCGAAGCGGAAGCCGGGGAAAACCGCGGCGTTGATCGTCCGCCACGCCGGATCGGCCGGGTTGTTGACATTGAGCGGCCGGGGCCAGAACGACCCCGGGTTCAGCGGGTCCGTGGACATCTGGAATGTCCGGGTCCCGTTCGGGCCCTCCACGAACAGCTTCAGGAAGCCTTCGACACCATCGTGAGGACCCGGCGGATCGCCGTCGGGATCCAGATAGTCCACCGAGAACGTGTAGGTGTCCGCAGTGGTCCCGATGGCGGGCGTCACGAAGTAGTTTCGCAGAATCGGCGCCGAGTTGCCGGCAGGGATAGCCGCCGGGATCCCTCCCCCGGCCGGGCCGGGAACCACCAGCGGCCCCTGAGAGGCCTGCGGCGGCGTAAGCCAGGTTTGAAACGTGGTGCGCACTGAGTTGACCATGGGGTTATTGGCCACCGCGAACACCAGCGTATGCCGCCCCGCTCCGAGGCCGGGAGCCGTGTGGCGATAGGTGACCCCGTTGAAAGCAGCATAGTCCGTCTCAGGGGACGTGTTCGCCTGCAGATGGAGACCCGCAATCCGGAAAACCTGGCCCGAAGCCACGCCGGCTAACTCTAACACGGGTGCCGCCTGGGCGAAATACAGCGTGTCCGAGGTGTTCCGCAGAATGGTGAACGAAGTCCTGGTTGGCTCGGCGGCGGGGCCGGTCTGGGCCTGGACCACGAGACCGGCGAACTGATCCGGAGTCCAGCCGGGATTGTTGTTGAAGCGCAGGCCGTAAGCCTGAGTGCTGGTCTCGGGGACGACGGTCACCTCCCCGACCAGGTAATCGTCAATGCTGTACGAATCGCCGCTCAGGACGTCGCCGAAGAGCGCCTTGCCGGTCAGCTCGGGGGATTCAGAGACGTCCGGCAGCAGCGCGCCGGAGATCGCGATCGTCTGCGCGGTGTTTGCCGCGATGGAGAAGGCCCGCCCCATGCCGCTGCCCGCGACAATCTGCAGCCGGGAGCGCCCGCTCCGAAGGGAATCGGCCGGGAAGTTCTTCGTTGTGTCGATGAAGGCCGCGGCCGTAAAGTCGATGGCCGTCACCGTCCCCTGGGAGTTGCCGATGGCGAAGCGGTCGCCCACCACCGGAGCCAGGGCGGGATTCTCGTCCAGTTTGCCGCGGACGATCAGCATCGTCGAGGTGTTATCAATGATGGTATCCGTGACACTGTTACGCAGCCCGGACGACCAGGTGACCGGCTGTCCGCGGAACTGAGAGGGCTGCCAGGTCTCGCCCGGCGGGGGGGTCGCCGTGATCAGCGTGACCTCGTACTCGATGCTCGAGATGATCCCGCCGTTGAACTGCCAGCCGTCCCTGTTTCCCACCCAGACGATCGGGTATCCGTCCGCGGGGGCCTCGTTGTTGATATCGCGATAGCTCACTGAGTAAGTGACCGGGTCCCCCTGGCGGATATCGTCCTCCGTAGTGGTCGGGATCGTGTCGCGAGGGGAGAATCCTGCATTCTGAAGGACCGGAGGGTCGTTCATGAACGGACCCACAGGCGGGTCCGGCAGATGCCTGATGACCGCGTCCCCCCGGCGCGCGTAGAAGCCGAGCTGGAGACCGTTCCTGGCCTTCGATTGGTCGAAGGCGTCGTCGAGGCGCGTGATGACACTGTATTCCTGAGGAAACCGGTAGTCAGGAGTCCCCGGCGTGACGCGCTGCATCGCGTACTCCCGTGTCGTCACACCATCGGAGACAGCAACCCGGACCTGAGAAGGGCCGTCGTCTTGCGCTGTGCCCTGCCACTTTACGGAAAAGGTATAGTTGGTCTGGGAGAGCCCGACCAGCGGCGTGACCCTTCCGTCGAACAGCGTCTGAGCGCCGGCGCGCCCGGCACAGGCCGCAAGGCACAAGAGGAGCGCAGCCAGAGAGAACTTCTTCATCGTGCCCTGCCTCCCCGAGCGCCCTCAGAGACGATCCGGAACAGCCTGGGCTGACCGGCCTTCGCATCGAAGCGATACGTGCTTCCAGGTCTCAGAACCATCGATCTCCCTGTCGCTGTGTCCACCAGCCGCAGGCGCATCCCTGCAGGCAGCGTCTCGAGCCCGCTCCACCTGAGGGTAACCGGCTGGTCCACCTGATGGGAAGCGACCTGCACCTTCCACTCCTGCCCGGGCCGGAGGCTCCGGATGCTGGCGGCATAATACCCGCTGTTCTCTCCAAGGCCCGCTTCCACGAACGCGCAGGACAGCGACCCGCCAGGAGGAGCCTTGTCCACGTCCAGCCTGTCGTAGCCATCGGACGCGGCGGCCGACTGGCCGAAAATATTCCGGGTGTCGCTGTCATAACGCCCGAAGGCTGACAGCCGAGCAGACCACTCCGGAACGAAGCCCGCAAGCGGGCGGCGCGGCCGGGCCCGGGTGGTCTGCACCGAGCCGGGCGCTGGCGGTCCCACTCCTCCACCGCCGCTGCCTCCGGAGGAGGCAGTATAGGTGACGCGCGCACCGATCGCCTCCACCGGCGGGATGACCAGTGTCACCGGCTGCAGGGCCCGGATCCAGTATCCCTCCCAGGGACGGAGGACCGCCTGTGAGGCCGGCTCGTACACGTACTCACCAGCCGTACCGAGAGTTGGATCCCACCGGTACACCACTCCCCGGATGAGATTCCTGTTGACGGCTTCATCCAGCGAGAGGCTTCCTTCGACGGCATCCCGCACCACCCGGCAGCGCGCCAGAGGAATGCCGTACAGATACGGGTTGCCGATCTGGTTCCACCCTCTCTGCAGCGAGAGCAGGAACGGCTCAGTGGTCGAACCGGGTACGGGAGTCACGCCGGAGAGCGAGAACTCCTGATCCGCAAACACGCGGTACCAGAACCCGTCGCCCGGCCCCAGCGGGCTGGCGCCGGGCACCAACCGGTAGACACCGTCCAGCGGCGACCAGCGGTAGGCTCCCGAGAACAGGTTCCCGAGTGCCCCGCCTCCTCCGTCCGTGAAGGGCGCGCTCAGCATACGCTTCTCGTTGGCGTAGAGAAAGATGGTCTCGGTGGCCGGAACGTTGATGAACCGGGTGACCGAACGCACCCCCATCGGGAACCCCGAAACGGTGAGCGTGACCGGCAGCTCGCCGAACTCCGTGCCATCGGCATACAGGCTCCAGCTCACCCACCCTTCGGCCCCCGGCGCGATCTCTCCGATGGTCTTGAACTGAGCCTCGCCGTCGTCGAAGCCGATCCCGAACGGCAACTCCAGCTGCACCTGCACATCCCGAAGCGGGACGTCCGTGCTCTGGTTGTACACGAAAGCGTAAAGCGTGAACGGGTCAGGCTCGATCCGTCCGGTATCCTCTCCGGAGCGCCTGTTGTACTCCAGCGCAAACGGCCCGTGCAGCGCCACCACCGCCGGCGCGCTCAGATTGTGTGACGCCTGTCCCAGTCCAAAGTAAAATGTGATGGGATCGCGCTGGCGCGCGGCCGGAACCAGCCTCTGGTTCCAGAACATCATCAGACAGGCGTCCCTGATCTCGCCTCCCCTCGTGGGATTGTAGGCCCAGAAATCTCCCCACGCCGACGGGGAATGCCCGAAGACCACCCGGTCCGGCTTCGTCGCCCCCTGACCATCCAGGATGAACTGTGTGACGTAGCCGTAGTTCGGCAGCCGGTCGAACCCGTAGACGACTTCCGGCACCTGACGATTCTCCGCTATCGTCTCGCGGGTGATGCGCCCGAGCATCGGCGCGTAATACGGACCGCCGCGCTTGAGAAAACCGGTGCCGTCCACCCCGTACTCGCTGTCCACGTACGTCGCGAGCCCCACCCGGTGCGCCCTCGTGTCGCGGTTCTCGATCTCGTAGCGCACCATCACCACATCGCGCAGGATGCGGATGCGGCGTTTGACCCGGATGGGCACCTCTTCGACCTCGAACTCGCTGTAAATGGAGAGACTCTCGCCCTCCCTCACCGGAGAAACGACCCACCGGCCGTTCTCCGTGTCCCCGTAAACAACGGAATCCTCCCGGTCGTCGATGCGGATGATGGTGTATGCGCCCCAGGCAAGGGGGTGCCCCGCCACCAGTGCGGAATATTCGTCCCCGACCTTCTCGGGATCGCCGCCGACGGTCCCGACGGACCATCGGCCGGAGACCGGAACGGAAGTATCGCGGTTGGGACCGGCGTCACGGACGTCTCCCGAAATACCGGCCACGACCGAGATGTAGCCGTTCGAAATACCGGTGAAGCTCTGCGCCCTCCCCGGGACAGCCGCGAAGAGCGAGACCGCGATTGCCGCGCCGATCACCCCACAGAGACGAAAGAATGGCAACGGGTATCCTCCCCTGACTTCGGAAAAACGGGTTTGACGAGCGCCCTGCAACACCCTAGACGCCCTTCCGTGTTATGCGGATCTCGACTTGCCGGCTGGACTGCCCCGGCGGCGGGTTGAAACTCCAGCCGCCCCCGGTGAGCGGAATCCGCTCGCCCGTCGCCAGGTCCGTGAGGGTTATCTCAAAGACTCTGGCAAGAGCAGCCGTGTTCCCCCACTCCAGCCGCACTTCTCCGGGCCGGTAGGTGTCTATGCGCAGGATCCAGACGGCCGAGTTGCCCACGCCCCGGATGTCGCGGGAGTAAAGCCCCGAGTCCGCACCCCAGTCGGAATGCGCAAAGCCGGCCGCCACGGACTGGTCCGCCGGAGGCGGAAGCTCCACGTCGTGCGAATCGTATCCGTCACTTGCCGCCGCGCTCATTCCGAGGGTCACCGTGGCCCGCCGCGCGTCTCCCTGCGACACGGACAGGCTCCACTCCCACCCGTTCGCGGCATTCTGGGCCCGGCGCCTGTCCCGGGGCGACCGCGAACGTCTGCCCGCCTGCGACAGCACCGCTTCTTCCTCCGCCTGCCGGGACCGCGTCAGGCCGAGCATTCCCGATACGTTGTTCGCGGGGTCCTGTCGAACCGGAGAGAAGATGATGGTCATCGTGGCGCGCGGATCGTCTATCCCGGTCAGCACCACCCCCGCCGCCGGACGCCTCACCCGGATCCAGTATCCCTCCCAGGGCTCCAGCATCGCAGACAGCAGGGCGGCGCTGCGATACTCCCCGCTGCGGTAGCGGTAGATGAGCGGACTGACCCAGCCGCGGTCGATCGCCTGCGCCGCAGAAAGCCAGGTGCCCATATACCGGAACCGAAGCGCCGAGCCAGGAACCGGGAACGGATAGGGGTTGCCGATCTGGTTCCAACCGCTCTTCAGATCGAGCTCGTACAGGTAGCGGTGATCCACCACCTTTCCGGCGAACAGGCACTTCGGCGAGGCGTCCCGGTATTCCAACCAGTAGCCAAGGCCGCGGGGAAGCGTGTCGGTCGAACCGTAGACCTCCTCCGCGTAAACCGATTCCGGCCTCAGCGACGCCTGGGGATCGTTGACCAGACCCGGGAAGTTGTAGAACGCATACGAAAGGAACGGCGACCCCGGGGGAATGATGCCTGTCACGGACCGGGCCAGCCGGTACAGCGTCGTCCCCAGAACGGCGGCGGGGTCGGCCGAGTCGGCCGCGAACGGGAACGAGAACAGAAGCCGCTCACCCGGATACAGCACCTTCGGCTGAATGCTGAACGTCACCTGACGGCTGGCCGCGATGGAGGTTCCGGTGGAACCCGCCGTCACCAGCAGCCGGTGCCCTTCCCTGACCGGCACATCCGAGCGGCTCGCGGGGCAGCCCGAGCTGTAAGTGAACTGCCACGAGAACACCAGCTCGCCGGTGTCGGCGTTGAAGCTGAAGTTGGAAACGCGCGAGTCGGCCGGCGACCCGCGAAAAATGGCGGTCTCCCCGTCCACGTAGACGGAGACGCTCTCAAGTGAGACTCCCGGCATCCGGATCTCGAACAGCGGCCGAAGCGTGGAGATGACATCACCCTCGCGCGGGTTGTTGATGTGAATGGCGGAAACGGGATACTGCAACGCCTTCTCGACGTTCAGCAGACCGTACCCGTAAAGCTGGTTGGGTCTCGGAATGCCGAGCGGCGTGGCGGTGTTCAGGAGAGCCTCGCGCGCCAGCGAAGCTGACATCCCCGCTGACATCAGCAGCGCCGCCGCCCCCGCGACGTGCGGACAGGCCATCGACGTGCCCTGGAAACTCTCATAGGAGGCGTTGGGGACCGTGCTGAAAATGCCGCCGGGGTCGTTCGAGGCGTTCGACAGCGTCTGCCCGCCGGGCGCGGCGATGTCAATCTCAGGGCCGAAATTGCTGTAGATGGCCAGCGTGCCCAGCCGGTTCACGGCGGAGACCGCCACGGTATATTCGGAACTTGCGGGGAACAGGACCGGTCCGGCATCGTTCCCGGCGCCGGCGATCATCAGGATGCCGGCCGCGGCAACCTGGGCCATTTTGTCGTCGGCGGCCTGCGAGAAGGGGCCGCCGATGCTCATGTTGATGACGTGCGCCCTCTGGACCGGCGGATTGAACCGGCCGTTCTGCGCGATGTCCAGCGCCTCGATCAGGTTGTCGTAGGACGACCGCGGGAAGATCTTAAGCGGGATGATCCGCACGCCGTTCCAGCACACTCCCACCACCCCGATCCCGTTGTCGCCCTGCGCGGCGATCGTCCCGGCAACGTGGGTGCCGTGGCTGTTCCCCGGCTCGGGGTTCGCGTCCGCATCGTCCTCCGAGCAGTCGTAGCCCTGCAGCACCCTGCCCCTCAGGTCCGGATGGGCTGCGTACACGCCATCATCGATGACCGCCACCCGGATGTTTGCCGCCCCCTTCTGGAGGGCCCACGCCCGGGGCATCCGGATCATCCGCATCCCCCACAGAGAGTCCCAGTAAGGATCGTTCGGGACGGCCTCCAGCTTCCTGAGGTAGAAGTTTGGCTCGGCGGCCACCACGCGGGGGTCGAGCAGCGCCCGGCTCACCATTGCGGGCACGTCCGCGGACGCGGACAGGGACTCCAGGAGATACCACTGCCGGACGGGCAGCTCCCTGACGACGCGGGCGCCGAGCGAGGCCGCCACGTCCTGGATTCCGGCCGGGTCCACGCTGGCCTTCAGCTTGACCATCACCTGTCCCGGCACGAACGCGCTGCCCCCCTCACCGGCAGACCAGGCCGCCCCTGTGGCCAGAAGCGCCAGTGCCAGGCACACCGCCAGCGCCAACCCCCGAAGGCAGGCCCGCGCCATCCTCTCTGATCTCATAACGTCAATCCCCAAACAGCCACTCATCCCGGACATAGACAGCAAACCTTCGGACCGCGCTCGGCGCGGACGCCCGGACACGTCCCCTGGATGGCCCGGACATCCATCGCGACCGGATCCGCTGCCCGTAGGCAGCGGAAGCTTACCGCGCGGCTCTACGGAGGAGGCGGCGGCCCGGCCGCCACCCGGAACTGGCTGACCTCACTGAAGATATAGCGCTGCCCGTTGGCAGGGTCGGGAACCGGCCCAGGCCTGTCGCCGGAGTTCCGGGCGCCCACGCGCCAGTAAAGGGTGGCATCGCCGAGGGCCGAAGTCGATCCCAGGTTCACATTCTCGAGCGACAGAGGCTCCCCGTCCGAGAAACGGCTCGCCGTCACCACCGGGCTTCGGTACAGCACCGTCCGGAAGGAAGGATCCCGGGAGACCTCCACGATGTAGTTGTCCGCTCCCAGCGTTGTGCGCCACTCGAATGTGACATCCGCCGGATTCACCGCCGCGGAATTGTAGGGCGGCTGGACCAGGTCTGCGCGGAGGATCGGCTCGAGCGGAGTGGCCACCCCGATCAGCTGAACCGGGCCCTCCTCGTAGATCCACGTAAGCTGACCGGCAGTATTGTCATCTCCGCCCGTGCTAACCCCCTGGCGGCGATACACCACACTGGCGTGATACGCATAGGTCTGCCCCGCCTGCACGCCCGGATTGGTGCCGTCGGTTGCCTTGGGCTCGGCCGTGTTGTCCGTTCCCACCACCAGATAGCTGACATCCAGCGGGTCCGCTCCCGGCGCGAGCTGGTAGTCCACGAAGAACGGCAGGTTCCGGGGCGCTCCGAAAATCGGGGTGGACTGGTCGCTGCGGTAAACCTTGATCTGAAGAATGTTCGAGTTGGTCACGCCGAAGCGCTTCGGGTCCAGCGTGATGCGGACTCCCGGCAGGCCGGTGGGGGTCGCCAGAGCCGGCGGGGCCCCCGCGGCCGCTTCCATCGCCGGGCCCGGGGTCTCGCCGTGGGACCCGTGGCTTCCCGCCAGCGCGAGCAGCAGGCCCACTCCCAGCACGAACCCCAGGATCTGAGAGGCGTTGTTCTTCTTGCGCGCGGTCCCGATGACCCCTTCCGATATCCGCGTCACCGGCTCACCGTAAGACCCGCTTGCCACGGCAGGCAGCCTGAAGATGGCCCGCGCCCTGTCCTGGGGCTTCACGCCCCGCACCGCGGACACGACCACCGCCACAGCGTCATTGTTGGAAACCTCGGTCACTCGCAGCTTGCCGATGACCTCGTCGTTGCGCGAGACGATCATCTCCATGCCGCGCTGGATGCCGTCCTGCTCGCCCTTGTTCAGCAGCACCCGGCCCGTTCCCATCGCGTTCAGTACGGTGGCCTCGGGGATGATGTAGTCCACCATCCGGCGCACGGCGACGTAGGCGGCATTGTTGATGGCCTCGGTGATAAGCACGTCATCATCGCCGGTGAACGTGGGCTGCGGCGTGGAGGCGCCGCGTGCGATCGCCCCGTTGACCGGCTCTCCGCTTGAGGCGTCGAGCATCCGTACGACGATCTCGACCCGCGCCTGCCGCGGCCGGTCGGTGAGCTTGACCTCCCGCACCTCCCCCACGACGACGGCGTCCACTCCCAGCCTCTCTCCGATGCGCAGCACCCCGGTGAGGTTCAACGGATACTGCAGATCGAGCTCCGAGCGGGCCTGCTCCACCTGCTGGCGCGTGGCCACCGTGAACTTGTTGGCGGTGTTGGTCATCTCAACGACCACGGCGTCCGTCGCCAGCCGGGAGATCATGGAGTCCCCGAACTTGCTGACGTTCGCGAAGTCGATCACCGCGACGTAGGTGGCCGCCTGCGCCTGAGCCTGCACCGCCGTGCAGGCTGCAATCGTCATCAGGTGAGGGAAGACAAAGACCGCGGTGAGGACCCGCGCGATGAACCGAAGTGCCAAACGTCTGCTCGCCTTGCTCAACGATGTCCCTTCCTCCGGAACCGGGAGCGCCCCCGCTCCGGGAACCTCTCGTAAGTGTCTGCCATCTCTGCTTGTTTGCCGGATGCCTGCCGCTCTCCTTCTCGAACGGCCGGTTTTCCCGGGGGCCGCGCGCCGGCGGCCGGACGGCCGAACCCGGCTATGTTAGCATAACCCGCCCCGGAAATACCATCCAAGGAGGGGCGCCCGAACGGCGGCACGGGGAGGATGCCGTCGGACCGGGACATCACCTGCCGACGGGCCTAACGGTGCGCCCGCGCCTGCAGCGCCGACCACAGCTCGCCGACTCTTTCCCTTAACTCCTCGAGCGAGCCTGAGTTCGCCACTACAAAGTCCGCCCGCCGCGCCTTCTCCTCCGCCGGCATCTGCGCGGCGATGCGCCTTTCGACATCCCGCGACGGCATTCTGTTCGAAAGACGATTCAACTGCTCAGGGTGTTCCGCCGTGACCGCCACGGTGCAGTCGAAGTCCCCCTCCAGGCCCGCCTCGAAAAGCAGCGGCACCTCCGCCACCGCCACGGCGCGCCCTTCGGCCTCCGACCGGTCCATCCACTTCAGAATGCGGCGGCGCACCTCCGGATGCAGGATCGCCTCCAGGGCTCGCCGGGCGCCGTCGTCGCGGAACACGATGTCCGCCACCAGTGCCCGGTCCACCCGCCCGGCTTCGTCGAAGACTCCCTCTCCGAACTCGCGCCGGATACTCTCACGCACGCACTGGTCGCTTTCCAGCAGATCGTGGACGATGGCGTCGGCGGAGATGGTGGCGGCGCCAAGGCCGCGCAGCATCTCCAGCACCGTGGTCTTGCCGCATGCCAATCCGCCGGTCAGTCCCACCCGCAGCATCCGGAGACCCTCCGAATCAAGACTGCGGGCCCCGGCAGACGTTCTGCCAGAGGCCCGCAAGAAACGGCATCGGCCGTCTGCGCCCGGGGGCTCAGGAGCCTTGCTCCTCCTCTTCGGCGTCCCCGGCGGGCGGCTCGTCTCCGGCAGCCTCTTCCGCCCCGGGACCCTCGTCCAGACCGGCCTCGGCGCCTGCGCCCGGCTCCACCGCCAGATCCAGCAGCTCCTCGTCTGTCAGATCGCCGAACGCCTCCTCTTCAGCCTCCTCCATCGCCCGGTCGCGCGCTTTCTTGCGAGACTTGGATTTGACCTTCATCTCGCGCTCGAACTCCTCGCGCTGCTGGGCGAAGTCCTCGCCCAGAAGGTCCGCCACGGTCGTCCTGGGAGCCTCGCGCGCGGGAGCGCTGTGCCGCCGCTCAGAGGGAGCCGCCTGGGTCTGCGCCTCGGCCTCGCGCTCCTGCTGCACCGCCCGGATGGAAAGTGTCATCCGGCGCTCCTCGGGCCTGACATCCAGCACCCGCGCCTCGACCTCATCTCCGATGGACACCACCTGCTCCGGCCGCTTGATGCGGCGGTAGGTGAGCTCCTGATTGGGGATGATGGCCTCCACCCCTTCTTCCAGAAGCACGAACGCTCCGAACGGCACCAGACGCGAGATCTTGCACCGGATGACATCGCCCACCTTGTAGCGGGCCCCCACGTTCTTCCAGGGATCCGGCAGGATCTGGCGCATGCTGAGGGAGACGCGGCCGGACTCCAGGTTCATCTTCTGCACCACGACCTGGATCTTCTGGCCGACCTTGACCACCTCGCTGGGATGATTGATGCGCGTCCAGGACATCTCGCTGATGTGCAGGAGGCCGTCAATCCCTCCCAGGTCCACAAAGGCCCCGTAGTCGGTGATGCGCCGGACGATCCCTGTCCGCTCCTGTCCCTCGGCCAGTGTCTCGATGGTCTCGGTGCGCTTCTTCTCGCGCTCCTCGTCCACGGCCAGCTTGTGGGACAGCACCACTTTCCGGCGCTCGCGGTCCACCTCGATCACCTTGAGCGGGATGGACTGGCCCACATACTTGTCCAGATTCTTCACCCGCCCCGTGCCGACATGCGAAGCCGGCACAAAGCCCCGGATGCCGAGGTCCACCACGAGGCCGCCCTTGACCCGGTCCGTGACCATTGCCGTGATGGTGGAGCCGTTCTGATAGGCTTCGGTGACCCGGTCCCAGGCCACTTCGAAGTCCGCGCGCTTCTTGGAGAGAAGCAGGTTGCCCTCGCTGTTCTCCGTCTGCAGGACATAGACCTTGATGCGATCGCCAACGGACACGACATCTTCCGGGTTCTGGAAGCTGTCGCGCGTGAGCTCGTTCATCCGGATGATGCCTTCCGACTTCATCCCGACGTCCACCAGCACACCCTCGCGGTCAATGTGGACGACCGTGCCTTCCACGACGTCGTGCTCCCGCAGGGACTGGAACGACCTGCCGTAGTCCACACTGGTCTCCGGCATGGCGGCGTTCAGGGCCTCTTCGAAAGCCCGCTGATCGTCCGCAACGCGTCCGGCCGCCGCGTCCGGCTCGCCCTCCGGCTCCTGCCCGGCCCCGGCCGGAGCTGCCTCAGCAGCCGCCCCCGGCTCCCGGGCGGGTTCCTCCTGGCCGCCGGCCATCTGGTCCGCCGCATCGCCCGCAGAAGCCTCTCCGGGCTCCTCCGGTCCACCTCCACCGCCAGCCATTTCACCCGCTTCGTCGTCGGAGGCCATCCTCTGCCCGGCCACGAACCACGGGTAGGCCTTGTCCTGGAACATACAGATACACTCCTCCCGGCAGGATGCAGCCGGCATCGCCTGACCGCACTGTGAACTTGCAGCTCCTGCCCGATTGCTGAACTGAGATCTCCGGCCGCAAGCAAGCCGGCTGCCGCCCTGCCGTGCGAACCGCCGTTTCCGGCCGGGCGCCTCGCCTTGCCCCAATCCTGGACGCGCCGGGCAGCGGTATATTGTAGCAGAGTTTCAGCAGTTCGTCAGACACTTCGACGTCCCCTGCGGATTTCCTGCCTGACGGCAGAAAAGGGACGAAAGCGCCCGGGCCTGGAGCGCGAAGCGGGACGCCGGAGGAGGAGTCAGCCGGCTGAGCAGGGAGACATATCCCGCCAGTTGGGGCCCGCCTTCACATCCACCACCAGCGGCACACTCAGCCGGCACACTCCCTCCATCTCGCGGCGGGCGAGCGATGCAACCGCCTCGACCTCGCCTTCCGGGACCTCGAAGACCAGCTCGTCATGCACCTGCAGGATCATCTGCGAGGAGCTCCCCCCGAGAAGAGCCTCCAGACGGATCATCGCCAGCTTGATGATGTCCGCGGCGCTTCCCTGCAGCGGGGCATTGAAAGCGGCACGCTCGGCGTTCATCCGGACGTTGCGGTCCCGCGCGCCGAGCTCCGGGATCCATCGCTTGCGCCCGAACATCGTGCGCACCCGGCCCGTCTCCCTTGCCTCGGCAAGGATGCGCTCGTTCAACTCCCGGACGCGCGGGTAGCGGCGGAAGTAGGCATCGATATACTGCCGGGCCTCGGCCTGCGAGACGCCCAGCTCGCGCGCCAGCCCGAAATCGGTCTTGCCGTAGAGCACGCTGAAGTTGATCGTCTTTCCGCGGCGGCGCATCTCGGGATCAACGTCCCGCTCGCTGACCCCGAACAGCGCGCAGGCCGTCCGCGTGTGGATGTCCTCCCCCTCCACGAAGCAGCGCGTCAACTCCTCGTCCCCGCTCAAGTGGGCCAGCAGCCTCAGTTCGATCTGGGAGTAGTCCGCCGACACGAGAGCCCTGCCCGGCGGGGCAACGAACGCAGCCCGGATCTCGCGGCCGATGTCAGTGCGGATGGGGATGTTCTGCAGGTTCGGATCGCTCGAGGAGAGGCGGCCTGTCGCGGCGCCGGTCTGATTGTAAGAGGTATGGATGCGGCCCGTATCCGGCCGCACCAGCCGCGGAAGAGCGTCGGCATACGTGCCTTTCAGCTTCGACAGCTCCCGCCACTGAAGCACCAGCCGCGCGATCTCGTGGTCCACCGCGAGCGCTTCCAGCGTCTCCGCATCCGTGGAATAGCCTGTCTTCGTGCGGCGGCCCGAGGGCAGTCCCAGCTTTTCGAACAGAATCTCGGCAAGCTGTTTCGTGGAGCCGATGTTGAAGCGCAGCCCCGCGATCTCATAGACGGCATTCTCGAGCGCGGCAAGCTCTGCCGCCATCCGCTCCGACAGCTCCTCGAGCCGTTCCCGGTCCACCAGGACCCCCCGGCGCTCCATCGCAGCGAGCACCGGCGCCAGCGGCAGCTCGATGTCCCGGTAGACGCTTTCCAGTTCCTCCGCCTTCAGCCGCTCCCCGAGCTCCCGCGCAAGCTCCCGGGCCACGAAACCGGACATTCCCCCGGCGATGGTGTCCGGCCACCCGAGGTAGCGCCCGGCCAGCCATTCCAGCGAGTACGACCCCCGGCCGGGCTGAAGCAGAAACCCCGCGAGCATCACATCGTCTGCCTTCGCCCGCACATCCACGCCGCACCCGGCCATCACCGTGCAGACCCGCTTCAGGTCGAAGGTGGCCGGGGCCGCTGCGGGGTCCTCCACGATCGGCCGCAGACAGTCCGGGGATGTCCGGAACCCGTCACCCGGGCCGATGCCCAGTCCGCCCTGCCCTCCCGGTCCGTTCAGCCTGACAGCCAGAGCCTGTCCCTCCAGACCGAAGCTCAGGGACGCTCCTGCCGCGCCCGCCTCTTCCAGAACGAAGGCCGCCCCCGGAGAGCGCCTGACGCTTTCGATGGCTTCCCGGAGCTCCTCCTCCCCGGCGATCCAGCGCACCTCCGGCAGGCCGCCCCGCTCCTGCTCGCGTGGAGACCCTGCTCCGTCGCCTGACGGGGGCAGTCTTCCGATGAGCGACTCGAACTCCAGCCTGCGGAAGAGCTCCTCGGCCTCCCCGGGAGGCCTCCGGGACGGATCCGCCGCCTCAAAATCCACCTGCACCGGGACATCGGTCACGATCCGGCAAAGGCCGCGCGACGCCTTCAACTGCTCCCGCGAGGCTCGCAGGGCTTCGCGCAGCTTCTCGGGCTCCACCTCGTCCACCTTCTCCAGAAGGCCGTCCAGCCCCCCGAACCGGGCCACGAGCCTCGATGCGGTCTTGTCCCCGACCCCGGGCACTCCCGGGATGTTGTCGGTGGCATCGCCCTTCAGCGCCTTGTAGTCCACGAATTGCTCCGGGCTCAGGCCGAACCGCTCCTGCACAGCCTGCCGGTCGTAGACAGTAATGTCCGACACACCCCGTCCCGTCACGGCCACCTTCACCCCGTCCGAGACCAGCTGGAGCTCGTCCAGGTCGCCCGTCACCACGAGCACGTCGTAGCCCTGCCGCTCGGCCAGGCGCGCACAGGTGCCCACGATATCGTCCGCCTCGTATCCGGGCGCCTCGAGCACCTGGCACCCGAGGGCCCGCGCCAGGTCCCGGGCGAGCGGGGCCTGCTGCTTCAGCTCGTCAGGGGTGGGCGCCCGGGTGGCCTTGTAGTCCGCATACTCTTCGTGCCGGAACGTTTTCTCCGGAGCGTCGAAGGCCACGATGACGCAGTCCGGCTGCTCCTCGGCCAGGAGCCTGAGCAGCATCGCGGCGAAACCGTAGAGCGCGTTGGTGGGGAGTCCGTCCCGTGTGCTCAGGTAGCGGATGGCGAAGAAAGCCCGGTAGAGAAGGCTGTTGCCGTCCACCAGGATGCACTTCTTTGCGGCCAAGGACGCCACCTACCGCGCCGGCCCGAGCAGCTGCTCCGCCGCCTGGCTCTCTCCGGACCCGCCCAGGTTGATGTTGACCACGGGACGCACGTTCGACGCCGCCTCGGCCAGAACTTGCCAGAAGCTCCGCTTCACCCGCCAGACGTTCGGCCGGCCGGTGATGCCCCCCAGCCTGCCCGCTTCGTTGATGGCGTCCTCCAACCCGCCGATACGGTCGACGAGTTTCGCCTTCATCGCCTGCCGGCCGGTCATCACGCGGCCGTCCGCCACGGCCATCAGCTGCTGACGCGTCAATCCCCTGTGCTTCCGTCCCTCCAGCACGTCGTCCACGAACTGGTCGTATATGTCCAGGATCATGCTCTTCGCCAGCCGGCGCTCCTCCTCGGTGAGAGGACGGTTCGGCGAGAACATGTCTTTGAACTTGCCGCTTTTGATTGTCTCGGGGCGCAGGCCGATCTTCCCGAAGAGCTGGCTCATGTCTGTGGCCTGAATGATGACCCCGATGCTGCCGGTGAGGGTGCCGTTGCCCGCAAAGATCTCGGTGGCGGCCGATGCGATGTAGTAGCCCCCGGAAGCGGCCACATCCCCCATCGACACCACCACCGGTTTCCCGGAAGTCCGGATCCGCAGCACCTCCCGGTAGATCTCCTGAGAAGCCGCCGCGCTGCCGCCCGGACTGTTGATGCGCAGGACGATGGCCCGCACGCCGGCCTGCTCCTCCGCGGAACGCAGGTCCGAGATGACCCGCTCGGTGGTGGCGCCCGCCGAACCCAGCAGCCCACCCTCCGACGAGGCCGATGTGATCGGCCCTTCCACGTAGACGAGGGCCACCTTTGGTCCGAACGGGACGGAGGATGTCTGCCGGCCGACGAGGGCGCCCACGATCGAAAGCAACCCGACGAACCCGAGCAGCGCGGCGCATCCGCATCCCAGGAGCCACTTCCATCCGGACCCGCCCTGCCGGGGCGGCGGTGGAGCCGCGTAAGGTGGGACCCCCTGCTGCGTCCGCGGCGGCGGGGACGGCGGAGGTGGCGGCGGGACCGCCCCGCTCCAGTGCTGCCCGCCGGCGGCACCTGCCGTGTGGGACGCCGCTGCGGCCGGGGACGGCTGCCTGTCGTTCTCGCTTCGCTCTTCCATCAGGACTCCCTCCCGTTGCCGCGGCACCGCGGCAAGGCTATGATACCGGACTCCAGGCGCCTGAGCAAGAGCGCCGGGGCCCGCGCGCGAAAGCCTCCGGAACGCCATCCCCGAGGGCCGTTTGCCAACGCGGCTTCGATGGTCCACAATTCCGGCGCGAGGAACCGCTCCTGCACAGGAAAGGAGAGCCGTCCCGGATGACGAAGACCACGCCCCTGCTGCGTGCGCTCCTGATTCTGCTTTTGCTGCCGCTGCAGCCTGCCGCCACGGCTGCAGGACCGTACTCCGGCATCCGGGAGACGCGCCTGGAGAACGGACTGACCGTCCTCACCCGCGAAGTCCGGGCCGCCCCGGTGGTCTGTGTCAGCATCTTTTACGGCGTGGGGTCCCGCAACGAGCATACCGGGATCACGGGCGCCTCGCACCTGCTGGAGCATATGCTGTTCAAGGGGACGGAAAGGTTCCCGAAGGGCTCCATCGAGACCCTTGTCCGGCAGCGGGGCGGCATCAGCAACGCGGCGACGTCCACGGACTTCACTTACTACTGGCATCTCATCCAGAGCGACTATCTGGACCTGATGCTGGAGATAGAGGCAGACCGGATGCGCGGCGCGCTGATCGCCCCGGAGGACCTGAAGTCCGAGATGGTGGTGGTCCGCTCCGAACTGGAGGGTCGCGAGAACAGCCCGGACACGCTTCTGTACGACCTGGTCAATGCCACCGCATTCATGGCTCACCCGTACCAGTGGCCCATCATCGGGTGGCGAAGCGACGTGGAGGGGATAAGCAGAGACCAGATCTACGCCCATTACCGGGCCCACTATTCTCCGGGAAACGCGACCGTGGTGCTGGTGGGCGACTTCGATACGGACGTGGCGGTGGAAGCGGTGCGCAGGCACTTCGGCGGCATCCCGGCGTCCTCCCCACCCCCACCTGTCCACACGGCAGAGCCGCCTCAGAGGGGAGAGCGCCGGGCCATCCTGGAGGGCGAAGGATCGCTGGAACGGACTTTGCTGGCCTGGCGCATCCCGGAAGGGAGCCACGACGATATCCCCGCGCTGGACGTGCTGGAGCAGATCCTCTCCGGGGGGCGTTCCAGCAGGCTGCATCAGGCGCTGGTGGAGTCCGGGCTGGCGGCGTCGGTCTGGGCCTATTCGGCCGGCAGGAAGGATCCTTCCCTGTTCTACATCGGCGCCACGGCACAGCAGGGCCGCAGCGCCTGCGAGCTGGAGGACGCCATCCTGAAGGAAGTGCGGCGCATCCAGAACGAGGAGCCCTCCACGGGGGAGACGGCGCGCGCCATCCGGCAGATCCGGGCGGCGTTCATCTTCACCGGCGACGACCTGAGGGCACAGGCACGGATCATCGGCAGCTTCGCGCTGACCGCCGGGCTGGAGAAGTTGAACGCCTACCTTCCGGCCATCGAGGCGGTCACTCCGCAGGATGTCGCCCGGGTGGCCAGAACCTATCTCACCCCGCAGGCCATGACGGCCGGCCGCTTTGTTCCGGCGGGAACGGCGCTCCCCGATGTGCCGTCCAGTCCGCCCCAGATGCAGCAGCACTACCGGCCCGGCGCACCGTCCCCCGTGGCGGCTGCCGCTCCGCCGGCGGGCGGCGATGCTCCGGCTGTCCGGAAGATGCGTCCGGCGCGGTTCGAGCTGGAGAACGGGCTGACATTGATCGTGCTGGACAACCCGGCGAATCCGTCCATCAGCATCGCCGGCAGGCTGAACGCGGGCTCCTGGCTGGAGGAAGGATACCCGCGGGGGACGGCGCGCCTGACGATGGAGATGCTGACGCGCGGAAGCGCCCGTCGCAGCAGTCTGGAGTTTGCCGCGGCCGTGGAAGACCTGGGAGCCTCGCTAGCCTTCACGCCCGGAGTGGAAGGGACCATCATCTCCGGGAAGTGCCTGGCCGGCGACTTCGAACAGTGGGCGGGACTGCTGGCGGAAGCGCTCCGCGAGCCCGCCTTCCAGCCCGATGAGCTGGAGAAAGCCCGGAAGGTCGCGCTCTCCAGCCTGGACGGCCAGAAGGAGTCACCGGACGCGGTTGCGGAGCGGGCCCTCGCCAACGCTCTGTACCCGGCGGGGCACCCCTACCACCCGGGTACGTTCGAGGAGGAGCGGGCCGGCCTGCTGTCGGTGCGCGAGCCGCACCTGCGCAACTTCCACAGGCAGTTCGTGGGGCCGAAGGGAACCGTGCTCGTGGTGGTGGGCGACATCCGGCCGGACCAGTGCCTGAGCGCCGTCCGGGCCGCGTTCGCCGGATGGGCGCCCCAGCCCGGCTACCGCCCTGTTCAGATTCCCGACCCGCCCGACGCTCCGTCCCGGACGATCGTCATCCCGCTCCCCGGCAAGACGGAGACCACCGTCCTGTGGGGGTGGCACGGACGGCTCAGAAGGAGCGACCGGGACTATTATGCGGCCGCTGTGATGAACGATATCCTCGGCGGCAGCGTTCTTTCGAGCAGGCTCGGAAGGTCCATCAGGGGCGAGGAAGGGCTGGTCTACGACGTTCGCAGCTCCTTCCGGGCCACTCTGGGAGCCGGTCCCTGGACCGCCAGTCTGGGAGTCAACCCCTCCAACGCCGGCCGCGCCGTGCGGCAGCTGCGGCAGGAGGTGGAACGGATGCGGGCGGAAGGACCGTCGGCGGAAGAGGTGGAGGATGCGCGAAGGTTCATCACCGGGGTGCTGTCCCTCCGGCTGGCCAGCAACGACGGGATCGCCGGGTTCCTGGAAGCGGCGGAGACCTACGGGCTGGGAATGGCGTATCTGGAAGAGTTCCGCTCACTTTACGGCGGCGTGACCCGGGAACAGGCGGCGCAGGCGGCGCGCCGCCTGCTGACGCCCGAGCGGGGCGTGCTGGTGGTGACAGGTGCGGTGGAGGGCTTCGATGAAAACGAGCGAACTGAAGGACACTGACGCCGGGCAGGCGCAAGCTGAGCCCAGGGGACTGGAGGCGGACCGCGAGCTTTATGAGCGCCTGCGAGCCATCCTGGCGGGCGCCGTGGACACCCTGAGGCTGGGGGGAGCCTCGATCTACCTGCTGAACGACACCCGCGACGTGCTGAGCGGTCACATCTCGGTGGACAGCACCGGCCGGGAGGTGGATATCGCGGGATCCTCGAGGCAGATCGAGGCCGACAGCGGACTTGCCGGAATGATGGCCGGCGAGGTGCCCTCCTTGACCGGTGACCAGACGGGCGAAGGGAAAGGCACGGCGGCGGTCCCCCTGACCGTGAACGACCGGATCATCGGGCTCCTGTCGGCGCGCAGCCAGGAGGGCGGGTCCGAGGCGGAAGAGAACGTCGACCGTCTGAAGCTGTTCGCCAGCCAGGCGGCCTTCGCGATGGAGGCGGCCGCGGCGGCATCCCGATGGAAGCAGGAAGCGCATCACGAGCGCACCCTGTTCGAGGTGTCCCGGGCCATCTCTTCCGCGCTGGATCCTCTACAGGTGCAGCGCCTGGTGGCGGAGCTGATGGCCCGCGGAGTGAAATCCGACCGCTCCGCGCTCTACGTCATCGAGCGGGACCTGGAGCAACTGCGAAGGCGGGCGTCTTTCGGGGTCGAGGAAGAGGTTTCCGCCCGTTACGCCACCATCCCGTTCGACGAACGGTCCCCTCTGGTCCGCACGCTCGAGTCCCAGCGCCCCGCCCCGGTGGCTCCCGACTCTTGCGAGCGGATGAACCGCGAACTGAGCGAAAGCATCGGCGGGAGACGGGGCCTGGCGGTCCCCCTTCTGAGCAAAGGCTACCTCACGGCCATCGCAGTGGTGGCCTGTCCGGAAGGCACGCAGCAATTCCGCGCGGACGACCTGGAACTCCTGATGGCCATTGCCGCGCAGGCGGCAGTATCCATCGAGAACGCGTCCCTTTACGACGCGCAGAACCGCGCCGTCACCGAGTTTGCCGCGCTGTATGCGGTATCGCAGGCCCTGGCGGCGTCGCCGTCGCTGAACGACCGGCTGCAGGTGGTGGCGCAGAGCATCATGGCCGTCACGGGAATGAGCAGGTGCGGGGTCTTTCTGATCGAGGATGGTCAGGCGCGTGGCTACCTGCTTCTGGGGGCCACCCCGGAGGAGGAAGAGCAGTTCCGGAAGCTGCGGCTGGGACTGTCTGAGCGCGAGACCGCCATGATGCAGGCCATCAAGACCGGCAGACCCACCATCATCGAGCAGCCGGCCGGGCGCAAGGATGGATACGTCGCGGAGAAATGGCGCATCCAGAGGATGCTGGCGGTGCCGCTGATCTACGAGGGCCGCACGGTGGGTCTGGCCGCAGCCGACGAGCCCGGCAAGAAAGTGGTCCTGGGCGAGAAGGTGATCCAGGTGGCGGCCGCCATCGGCGAGCAGGCCGCGCTGGCCATCCAGAACGCCCGCCTGTTCGAGCAGACCCGCCAGCACGCGGAGGAGCTGGGGGTCCTCTGGGAAGTGGCGCAGGTGCTGGGGGCCGAGATGGAGATGGAGGACCTGCTCGACAAGCTTCACGAGCAGATCGAGCGGCTGCCCTTCGTGGTGGCATCGTCGGCCATCATCCGGCACTGGGACGGCTCTGTGCTGGTCTCGCACGGCGTCGGGCGCCGGTTCCGCCTGAAAAGCGAACGCGCCCTGACCGAGCCCTGCGACCGGATCAGCGCCCGGGCGCTGTGCTCCGAGGGCCACGTCTTGGAGCGCGAGGTGACACTTCCCGCGCGAAGCGAGTTCGCCCGGTTCCGGGAAGCCGGGCTGGACCAGGCGGCGCTTCTGGCCCTTCCTCTCAGGCAGCGCGGGGAGACGTTCGGGGTGCTGACCCTGCTGGCGCCGGGCGGGCACGATTTCACGACCGCCGAGCTGCGGCTCGCGGGCTCCATCGCGAGCGTGGCCGCGGCGGCACTGACCCGTGCCCAGATCTTCGAACGGGAGCGGCGCATAGCGGAGACTTTCCAGCGGACGTTCCTGCCCCACGTGCCGGAGCAGGTGGGAGAGTTCGAGCTGGCGCATCAATATGCCGCCGCACTGGATGAGGCGCGTGTGGGCGGCGACTTCTACGACGTGTTCCACACTCCGGACGGACGCCTGGCGCTGGTCATCGGGGACGTCAGCGGAAAGGGTCTGAACGCTGCGGTCCACACGGCTATGGCCAAATACCTGCTGCGCGGATTCGCGCACTGCTCGGCGGATCCCGGCGCTGTGCTCCGCCAGGTCAACGATGCGCTCTGCTTCTACGCGCCGGAGAACATGTTCATCACGCTTTTCTTCGGGCTTCTGGACACTTCGTCCGGGTTGTTATACTATGCCAACGCCGGGCACGAGCCGCCCCTTCTCTGGTCCCGCAAGACAGGACGCATCCGCAGTCTCGCCAGCACAGGCCGGGCTCTGGGATTCGTCGGAGGAGGGGAATTCCTGTGCGAAGAGGCCGCCATCGAGCCCGGGGACATCCTCGTGATGTACACCGACGGGGTCACGGAGGCCCGCAACGGAGGCACGCTGTTCGACGTCTCCGGAGTGCGGGATGCGGTGCGATCCGCAGCGGGAGACAGTGCGGCCAGGGTGGCGGAGCTGATCGAGACCCGGGCGCGGGAGCATGCGGGAGGGCGCCTGACAGACGATATCGCCCTGCTTGTCGCCAGACGGCGGGGATGACCGGGAACTCCTGATGAGGTGAGGCGTCTGTGAAGATCGCGCCTGTCGCCGGACGTCCCGGCGAACTCGAGATCAGCGGAGATATCGACTATCACAGTTCCGAGCAGCTGCACCGCAGGCTCGCGGCGGCGCTCGACGAGCACGGGGGGTCCATCACGCTGCACCTGGACAGGGTGGAGTTCATCGACTCATCCGGGCTCTCGGTCCTGCTGGACGCCGTGAAGACAGCCCGGGCCAGAGGGGGGCGCATCACCCTGGTCCGGCCGAGCCGTCAGCTGACCCGCGTGCTGGGAGTGTCCGGCTTCGCCCCGTTCTTTGAGATGCGGGACGGGGACACCGCGGCGGTCCCGGCTTCCAGCCAGCAGCGGGGGACGGATGACGGTATCCGGACGGCCACCTTCGAGGCGGAAGGGCGTCCGGAGAACATCGCCGCGCTGAGAAGGAGCGTGGTGAAATTCGCCGAGGGACTCCCGCTGACCGAGCAGGAGCTGGACGACGTGAAGCTCGCGGTGGGAGAGGCCACCTGCAACGCCCTCCGCTACGGTTGTCCCACCGGCAGCGAGACCATCCACGTCACCTGCACACGGGAAGGGAACAGGTTCAGCGTCCGGGTGACGGACCCCGGTCCGGGCTTCGATCCGGAGAGCATCCCGCAGGTGAGGGAAGGCGAGCTGGCCGAAGGCGGCAGGGGGATCTTCTTCATGCGCTGCCTGATGGACGAGGTGAACTTCCATTTCTCGGGCGGCACCACTGTCGAGCTCGTGAAGTATCTGCCGGAGCCCCTGGAAGAAGGGGGCGGCATTTGACAGGCACGGACCGGCCGGGTTGCGCGTTCGGCCGGAAACCCGCATAATGCATCTTCAGAATATTCCTCGTTTCCCCGCCGGGCTCGCTCACAGTCGGGCGGGGCGCTGACTGGAGACCGCGGAGTGTCGGAAATCTCTCTGCAGACCACGCTGGCCATGGCGTTCCTTCTGGGATCGCTGCACGTCCTCGAGCCCGCCCACGGCCGGTCCATCATCCACGCGCTGCTCGTCGGCTCCAGCGGACGACGGAGCGACGTCTGGAAGTTCGGGCTGTCCGTCGTGCTCTCTCACATCGGCCTTGCCGGGCTGCTGGCGGTGGCCGCAGCAATCGTCGGCAGGGAGATGGGCCAGGAGACGCTCGCGACCGCTTTCCGGGTGGCGGGAGCGCTGGTGACCGTGGGCATCGGGATCCTGATGACCACCTGCGGGCTCGGTCAGCATACCACCTGCTCCCACCGCCACGGCGATGGGGAGGGATCGGACGACCCCGACCACGTGGAGCGCCACGCCGCCCATATGCTGAAGGCGCACGTGGTAAATCCCACCGTGCTGGGGATCAGCGGAGGGCTCATTCCCTGCCAGGGGACCATCGCCCTGCTGAGTCTGTCTGTAGGATCGGGGAGGTTGCAGTCGGCGATCTGGCTGATGCTGGCATTCGCGCTGGGGCTGGGAACCTGCCTCATCGCCATCGGGCTCCTGACCACGATGGCTGCTTCCCGCGCCAGCGCCCTGTCCCGCCGGCTTGGCTCGTCACGCGCTCTTGCGCTGGCGCCCGGGGTGCTGGTTCTGGCGATGGGACTCCTGGCGCTCGCCCTGGCTGTGACCGGGGCCGGGTCTCCCCACGACGCCCACCATCACTGAGAGGAGCAGACTTCGTCCGCCGTCTCCACCCCCGGCGACGGGAACGGATAGTAGACCGACTCCGCTCCAGCATCCAGCAGCGCCCGCCCGATGTCTTCCGGACGTTCGGCGACGGCGATGATCGTTCCGCCCTTGCCCGCACCGGCCAGCTTCGCGCCGAAGGCGCCGGCGCGCCGCGCGGCTTCGATGAGCCGGTCGTTCGCATCGTTGGACATCCCCAGCCCGCTGACCAGCTCGTGGTTGCGGTCCATCAGACGCCCCAGCTCCCGCCAGTCAGAGCGAAGCAGAGCCTTTTTGGCAAGGCGCGCGAGACGCCCGATCTCCTGGAAGGCGGACACGAGCTGCGGCTCTCCCTCTTCCCATCTCTGCCGCGGCCCGCGATGCACGGTCCCGGAGTTGCGCATGATGCCCGTGTGCCCCAGGACCAGCGGAGGGACCGGGGCCTCCGGGTCCAGGCGCTGCACGGTGGCCAGCGGCTCGGCCGGGTCGCCGGCGAGCCTCTCCTTTTCCCGGAAGTCGAGATAGGTCAGCCCTCCGAACGCGGCCATATACTGGTCCTGGTAGCCGCACAGGACCCCCATCCGCACGGCCTCGATGAGGCGCGCGGTCTCTGCAAGCCAGTGACGCTCCAGAGGGCCTCCCGTCCAGCGCGAGATGGCGGCGGTCAGGGCCACCGCGATGGCGGTGGACCCGGCGAGCCCGGAGCGCTCCGGCACGTTGGAGGAGATGGAGATGGACACCCGGAACTCCGCGGGGTCCAGACCGAACTGAAGCACAGCCGCGCGCTGAAGGTCCAGCAGGTCGCCCCGCAGCTCGAGATCGTCCCGCGACCGCACAGCCTGACGCTCGCTGCCCGAGGAGAGCACCAGGACGTCCGACTCCTCGATGCGCACCACCGCCCGCTCCCGGACGGTGATGGACAGGACGCTTCCGCCGTACATGTCCGTCGGGTTTCCGACGATGCCGGCCCGCCCCGGAGCCGAAGCCCTGACCACTCTACCCACGACCGCAGCTCCTTCCGCTAAAACGCCACACTCGCCCGCACCCCCACCGACGTCGCATCCGAATCCCCTGATTCCCACTCGATAAGCAGGGTGAGACTGCTGCGACGGTCGAGGTCCCACGAGGGCTGCAGGGAAAGCACCGTCCGCCTGCCGCCTCCGCTCTTCCGCCGGCTGTCCACCAGCGCGGCAACGCCGTCCAGCCGGCTGGAGAAGCGCTTCTCGGCCCGCAGGGCCAGAGTGCGCGAGTCCGCCCCGTAGCTCCAGGCCAACGGCAGTCCGTCCTGCGACCACGCCAGCAGGGGGGCGTCCGCACGCGTGGCCTCGTACGCCCGCGCGTCAACGACGCAGTATTCCGCCTGCAGGCGAAGCCCCCCCTCGGCGAAATCCGATGCCCGGGAACGGATGCCGAGCAGGATGCCCGTCTTCTTCGGCGCGTCATGGCGGGACGCGACCGGGCTGGTCATATCGTCCACCATCCACTGGAGGTACGCGTCTGCCCGCGGGGACGGCCGGTAGACCGCCTCGACACCGAGCAGCGCGTTCCACTGCGAGTCCACCTCATCGAGGAACAGCGACTGGTAGGCCAGCGCCGGCAGGACCACCATCAGAGGGTCGGGAACGCGGGTGGTTTTGGCCATGTCGATGTAGCCCACCGTCCAGCGGGAAGACAGCGTCTTCTCCACCCGGCGTGACAGCAGATAGACCGTCCTCCCGCGGTCCGTGAAGCCTCCCGCCTGGCCTGACAGCGCCCATCGCCCGGGCCGGCCAAGGTCCAGAACGCCGGAAGCCCGCAGCTGGAAGAGGGCGGGGCTGGCGTCCGATAGCCACATCGAGCCAGTGCCGGCCGTTCCGAACCAGGAATAGGTCCGCCCCGCGTCCCATCTCCACGCTCCACGGTTTTCGCCGCAGGCGAAGCGGTCCAGCGCGGGAAACAGCCGGTGATCCTCCGGATGGAACAGACGGGCCTCCGAGGTGAGCGTGGCCGACAGCACACGGCGGGCGGAGGGAGCGGAGAGCACGGTCAGCGTCCCGGTCGCAAACCCGCGCGAGCCGCCGTCACGGCGTTCGGCGCTTCCGGATGCCCAGCCGGTGACAACGGCAGGGACGACTGCACTCGCGCCTCCGCCGCAGGCCGGGCCGCCTCCCAGAAACCTCAGCTCCTCCGACAGGTCGTCGCAAAGGCGGGAGTAGAAAGCGGCGGCGGCAGGCTCGGCCGGAGGCCGCACACGGCGGAGGATCTCCGCGATCTCGATCCTGGTGAACGTCCGGCTCTGGAGGAAATCCCTGGCGGTGAAGGGAGGCAGCGCGCCCCTGCCGGCCAGATACGCCAGAGCATCCGTCTGCCAGCAGCCCCGGGGCAAGACGTCCGCCGACGGCTGCGGAAGGCGCGCGGCCCGCACCCCCGCCGGGAGCGTCAGGACAAGGAAGACACCCAGCGCCACACCGGCGCCCGCCCTATTCCTGCCCGTTCTCATCCATCCGCTCGCAGATCCAGCGCACTGCATCCTCGAGGTCCGAAGCGAGGTAGTCTGCAAGGTCTCCCACCCTGCCCGACTGCCCCGCCGGGTCAATTCCGGTGGGCACGAACACCGTCCGGGCTCCCGCCGCGCGGCCCGCGGCCATATCCCTCCACGAATCGCCCACCATGAAGCTGCGGCTCAAGTCCAGCCCCTGCTCCCGCGCGGCCCGCAGGAGCAGACCGGGCTTCGGCTTGCGGCAGTCGCACCCCTGCTCCTCCGTATGCGTGCAATAATAGGATTGCTCCAGCCGGACGCCCTGGCGCTCCAGTTCTTGCCGGAGCCTGGCATCGACGGCGTCCAGATCGGCCTGCGTCATCAGGCCTTTCCCCACACCCGCCTGATTGGAGGCGAGAAACAGAGGCACACCGCGCTGGACCAGCGGAGCAAGCGCCCGCCCGGCGCAGGGGAAGACCTGCAGCTCCTCGGGACCGCGCACGTAACCCGCAAGCTCGCGGTTCAGGGTTCCGTCGCGGTCCAGAAAGACCGCGGGGCGCAGTCCGCTCCGCACCTACGATCGCTCTTTGTACCAGGCGCGGTGGAACTGCTGGAAGGACTCGCCCTCGCGCACCCGCTTCCACCAGCCCTCGTTCTCGACGTACCAGCGCACGGTCGCAGGCAGGCCTTCGTCGAAGCTCACCTTCGGCTCCCAGCCCAGAGACCGGAGCTTCGCGGTATCCAGGGAATACCGCCTGTCGTGCCCGGGCCGGTCCTTGACGAACTTGATGAGAGACTCGTCCTTGCCCAGCGCGCGCAGGATGCCGCGGGTCACTTCCAGGTTCGTTCTTTCGAACCCCCCGCCCACGTTGTAGACCTCGCCGGGCACCCCCTTCCGCAGAACGATGTCGATGGCGGAGCAGTGGTCCTCCACGAACAGCCAGTCCCGCACCTGCTGCCCGTCGCCGTAGACGGGCAGCGGCCTGTCCTCCAGGGCGTTGGTGATGAAGAAGGGGATGAGCTTCTCCGGATGCTGATACGGCCCGTAGTTGTTCGAAGCCCGGGTGATGATCACCGGCACTCCGTAGGTCACAAAGTAGGAGCGCGCCAGCAGATCGGAGGCCGCCTTGCTGGCAGAATAGGGGCTGCGGGGCTCGACGGGATCGGTCTCCACGCTGGAGCCCTGCTCCACGCTGCCATACACCTCGTCCGTGGAGATGTGGACGAAGCGCTCCACACCGTGCCTGCGGGCCGCTTCGAGAAGCCGGAAAGTGCCCACCACGTCGGTGGTCACGAAATCGCCGGGCTCGTGGATGGAGCGGTCCACAAACGTCTCGGCCGCGAAGTTCACGATGGTGTCCACGTTGGGGACCAGGTTGTCCACCATCGCCTCGTCGCGGATATCGCCCCTGAAAAAGAAGAAACGCGGGTCGCCGGCAACATCGGCCAGGTTCTCGAGATTCCCCGCGTAGGTCAGCGCGTCCAGCACCAGAATGTCCAGCTCCGGGTGCTCGCGCAGCATATACCTGACGAAGTTGGAGCCGATAAAACCCGCCCCTCCTGTGACAAGAATCCTTTTCATCAAGCGTTTGGCCCGTTTTCCGCCGGGTTCGTCCCGGCAGCCCTTCCTTATCAGGTAATCTTGATGTCCCAGTTGTAGGGGATCTCCGCGGAGTCGTAGGGAGCCCGGTATTCATCCGACGGGTCGTAAAGCTGATCCGGGAAGTTGATCAGCAGCGAGGGCTCGACGCCCACGGTCTTGTAGCCGTGGTACACTCCGATGGGGATCTTCAGCATCACCATATTATGGTCGCCCATGAAGACTTCCTGGACCTCGCCACGGGTGGGAGAACCCTCGCGAACGTCATACATGACCGCCTTGATCATCCCCTTGACGCAGACCCAGATGTCCTTCTGCTTCAGGTGGTAGTGCCAGGCGCGGATGACACCGGGGTAGTTGAGGGAGATGTAAGACTGCTGATAACGCTCGAAGAATTCCTCGTCGTCCGCCCGTAGCATCTCCATGAGAAAGCCACGCTCATCGGCGTGGCGCTTCAGGGGCTTGATCAGGACTCCATCGATCATTCGCGTGCGACGCCTCTCAGGTGGACTCGCGGATGTGCCCCCGGCGAACGGGATCCGCTCAGGTCCCATCATCTTAGCATGCGCATCCGGCGGCGGGCAAACCGCATCGTTCCCCCGACTGAGGCTCGCCGGGATGAGCGCGCAGCGCAAACGCCCGCAATCATGCGGGAGGGCGGAAGGCTCTTCCGCGCCTTCCGCCCCCGGCGTTCCATCGTTTGGAAAAGTGATCCCGTCCGCTGAGCGGACGGGAAACGATTCACTCCAGCACCTGGGCCACCGCGGCTTCGCGCGCCTTCTCGGCGGCCCTGGCCTCGTCCACCTTTCGGCCCCGCACCGGGAACTTGTCGGCCTGCCCGGACGACAGGAACACACGCATCCGCTCCCGCACCGACTCCACCATCGCGGCCCGCGCCGGCTTCAGCACGCGGCGGATGTCGTACTTGCGAACCTTTCCGGCGGCGTCGGCCTCGGCCCACTCCTGCTCGATCTTCCTGATCTCCGCCGACACCGCCTCCAGGAAACCGATCCGGATGCCCGTGTCATAGTTGATCTTGCGGATCCCTTCCCGGATGCCCAGCTGCACGTCCTCGTCCGGCACTCCCGTGGAACCGTGCATCACCAGCGGCACGCTCACCCGGGCGTCAATCTCTTTCAGGCGGTCGTGGCGGATGATGGGCCGCCCCTTGAACAGGCCGTGCGTGGTCCCAACGCCCACCGCCAGGATGTCCACTCCGGTCTCCTCCACGAACTTCGCGGCAAGGTCCGGATCCGTGAGCGACTCCTCGCCTCCCTTGAGGTCCTCGCCGATCTGTCCCAGCATTCCGATCTCGCCCTCGACGGGAACCCCGACCGCATGCGCCGCCTCAACGACCTTCTTCGTGACAGCCACATTCTCTTCGTAGGAGCGGGGCGTCTTGCCGTCCTCCTGCAGGGTGCCGTCGATCATCACCGAGGTGAAGCCCAGCCTGAGGAACTGCATCACCTTCTCGAAGGACCGGCCGTGGTCCAGATGCAGCGCCACAGGCACCGTGCTCTTCTCCGCCAGGGCCTTGATGAGGGCCACCAGCTCTTCCGGCTCCGTATAGCCCAGCGTGGTCTGGGTGACCTGAAGAATGAAGGGCGCGCGTTCGATCTCCGCCGCCTCGAAGATGGCCTGGGCGCTCTCCATGTTGATCGCGTTGAAAGCGCCGACTCCGTAGCATTCGGCCTCCGCGTGGGCCAGAATCTCGGTACTGGTGACTAGTGGCATTGACGTGCTTTCCTTCCTTACCTTGTTTGTGACAACTTCCCGGCCGCCGGCCTCCCGGCTCCGGTGAGCGCGGCCTCAGCTCAGGCGCGGCTCAGCCGGCTGCCTGCGCCGCAACTCCTCCCGCAGCTGGAGCACCTGCGGATTCCTGTTCCAGACCGGGTCGTCCACGTCCACCCGTTCGACATACCAGAGCTCGTGCGCATCCTGCACCCTGTCCACATACAGCACTCCGTCCAGATGGTCGATCTCGTGCTGCAGCACCCGGGCCAGCCACCGGTCGGCGTGGATGGTGACCCGGCTGCCGTCCAGATCCAGCGCCTGGACTGTGATGGACGAAGGCCGGACGACGTTGCCCATCAGACCCGGCAGGGACAGGCACGCCTCGGGGAGCTTCACGAACTCCCCGGACTCCCAGACGACCTCCGGGTTGATCAACACCGTGGGCGGGAACGAGGGCACTTCGGGGAAGCCGACCCATTCATCGTCCGGCACTTCCACGATGATGATGCGCTCGGAGATGCCGGCCTGAGGCGCGGCCAGGCCCATTCCTCCGGCCTCGATCCGGAGCGCGTCCAGCGCTTCAGCGAGCTCCCGGACCCGCTGCGAGCCGGCATCTGCCACCGGCCTTGCCACCTGGCGAAGGACAGGGTCATCCCGGTCCACAAGACTCAGACGCATTTAACACTCCCCGGACAGGCTGTGCAACACTTCTCAGAGTGAGGATTTCGACCGGCGGCTCACGGTCTCCCTGAACGGCTCCGCCGCCCGCCCGGAAGCGCGCGCCGGAGCCGTTGACATAGTATCTGAACGCTTCCTTCCCCGCAAACGTGCGGCAACACCCCGTCTACCTCGAGCCGCGGCGCGACCCGTCCGCCCGCCCCGGCAAACCTGCGGGAACACCCCCGCTTCCTGAGCTGTTCGTGCTTATGCCGGGCCATCGGACAGACGAGGCGGAGTTTGGGTATAAGAGTTTTGTGCAACGGCCTCGCATCAGCGGCCGGCACCGTCCCGAAGGGCGAGAAGGATCGAAAGAGAGAATCAGCAATGCCAGCCGATCCCGCAGTGTTGAACGCACCGGTAAAAGCCGCCAGTCACGGCCGCTCCCGGCGGCCGCGCTCCGGCGCCTCCGAAGGACGGGCGCGTCTCTCCCGCGAAGAGCGGACTGAAGCGCGCCTCATTCAGCGCTGCCGGGAGGGCGACGCGGACGCCTGCGCCGAGCTGGTGCGGCGTTACGCCGCTCTGATCTATTCGGTTCCGCTTCACTCGTTCGGGATGTCGCAGGACGACGCGGACGACATCTACCAGCTCTGTTTCATCAAGGTGCTGCAGCGCGTCCGGCAGTTCCGCGGCGAGTCACGATTCTCGGCGTGGCTGCGCACGGTGGTCCGGAACATCTGCGTGGACTGCATCCGCTCCCAGAAGTATGCCGTTTCCCTGGAAGAGCTTTCCGACGGCTGCGAAGGGTGTCCGCTGAGCGAGGTCTGCAGCGCGGAAAAGATGGTCCGGCAAGCAGAGGAACGTCAGATCCTCGAGGAAGCGCTGTCGCGCCTTCCCGACCGCTACCGTCTGCCGCTCACGCTCTTCTTCCTGGAGGAGCGCTCCTACAGAGAGATCTCCGAGATTCTGGGGGAGCCGGTGAACACGGTCGGCACGCACATCAATCGCGGTCTGGCCCGGCTCCGGAAAGTTCTCTCCGTGGACGCGGACGCCGTGGAGGCGCTCACCAGGTGATATCCGGCCCTTCCGAAGTGGCTACGCCACGTCTTGCGCCTGCGACGCCGGGCGCAACCGGTCTACGGGCGGCCGCGGCCGAGCTAAGGCAGGCCGGCAGGATCCTGATCACGACCCACATTAACCCGGACGGAGATGCCATCGGCTCCGCGCTGGGACTCATGCACATCCTCCGCGCCGCCGGAAAGGAAGCCGTGGCAGCAGCGCAGGACGGGTTCGGCGGGAGGTACGGGTTCCTTCCCGGCTCGGGAGAGATCGTACGGACCGCGGAGGGCTCTTTCGATCTGGGCGTGGCGGTGGACTGCGGGAACGTGGACCGCGTGGGGAGCGTCAAGGAGGCTCTCCTGCGGTGCCCCAGGATCCTGCGGGTTGACCATCACGCGGTGGGCGAGCCGTTCGGCCACGTCGAGTATCTGGACACCTCGGCCGCCGCGGTCGGCGAGATGATCGCGGCCATCGCTTTCGAGCTGGGAGTGCCGGTCCCGGCCGAGGCCGGCGTCTGCCTGCTCGCGTCAATCGTGGAGGACACGCGGTGCTTCCAGTTCGAGAGTGTCTCACCCCGGACCCTGCAGATCTGCGCCGGTCTTGTGGAGGCGGGAGCGGATCTGCACAGCGTCATTCAGCAGCTGTTCTGGCGGAACAGTCCGGGGGCCGTGCGCATGGCCGGACGCTGTCTGGAGGATTTCCGGCTAGAGTTCGGCGGCCGGCTGGCCTGGACCGTGGCCTCCCTGCGGGACTTCGAGCGGTACGGAGCCATAGCCGAGGATATGGACGAGGTGGTTCACGAACTGCTATCCATCGAGGGGGTGGAGGTCGCGCTGCTTCTGAGGGAGTCGGAGACCGATCACCGGGTGTCGCTTCGCTCCCGGAACTTTGTGGATGTGGCAGAGATCGCGCGTGAGTTCGGAGGCGGAGGGCACGTGCGAGCGTCCGGGTGCCGTATCCGCAAGGATCCCGAGGCGCTTCAGCGTCTCATCGAGAGCATCGGAGCCCGGCTCGGCGCCTGAGCGTCCGGGCCAAGCTTGAACCCGTCCCGGGCTCATGCCAGAATCGTTACGGGAAAATCAAAAGCCGGTCAGGGTTCCGTTATAGATCCCTCCGGCCGTAGCGGGAGCGACCAGATTGGCCACTGCACTGATTCAGCAGATCCTGCCGGAAGAATACGCGCACCTGACGCCGGACGAGGCGGATAGGCGCATCGCATCGGCGCGGGAACGGCTGGGAAACAGCACGGTCATCCTGGGGCACCACTATCAGCGCGACGAGATCATCAAGTTCGCGGACTACACCGGGGACTCCTACAAGCTCTGCCTGCACGCCGCGTCCCACCCGGAGGCGGACTTCATCGTGTTCTGCGGCGTGCATTTCATGGCGGAGAGCGCGGTCATTCTGGGCGCTGCACACCAGAGGGTGATCCTGCCCAATCTCTCGGCCGGCTGCTCGATGGCCGACATGGCGACCCGCACGCAGGTGGAGGATCTCTGGGAGGAGCTTCAGGAGCTGACCGATGAGCGGGTCGTGCCGGTGACTTACATGAACTCTTCGGCGGCCATCAAGAGCTTCTGCGGAGAGCACGGGGGAGCCGTGTGCACCTCCTCCAACTGCGAGGCGGTCTTCCGCTGGGCGCTCGAGCAGGGGGACAAGATAGCGTTCTTCCCCGACGAGCATCTGGGCCGCAACACCGCGCTGCACATGGGGTTCCGGGACGAAGAGATGGCGCTCTGGGATCCCACCATCCCTCCGGACTACAACGACCGGGACGCGCTGCGCCGGGCGAAGATCGTGCTCTGGAAGGGATTCTGCTCCGTGCACGCCCGGTTCAGCGTGGAGCAGATCCAGCGGGCCCGGCGGGACTTCCCGGGTATCCGGGTCATCGTTCATCCCGAGTGCCGGCGCGAGGTGGTCGAGGCCGCAGATGGTTTTGGCTCCACGGAATACATCTCGAAGGTCATCCGCGAATCGGAGCCGGGGAGCCAGTGGGCGGTCGGGACGGAGATCAATCTGGTCAGCAGGCTTGCCAGGGAGCTGCCGGACCGGCTGATCTTCTGCCTGGACCCGATCGTATGCCCCTGCTCCACGATGTACCGCATCGACCCGAAGTATCTGTGCTGGGCGCTGGAGAACCTCGCCGAAGGCCGCGTGGTGAACGAGATCACCGTGCCGGAGCGGGATGTTCGCTTCGCGAAGGCTGCCCTCGACCGGATGATGGAGATCACCGCGGCGGCCCGCGCCTGACACCGCGGCCCGGGCGCCGGCCGTGCCCGTCCTCCCCTCCCTGCCCCGGAACCGCGTGTAAGCCGCACAACTTTCCCGTGATACCATCAGGCGGGCACGACGATGTGGAACCTCACCGGCAACCTGCCCGGCCGGGAGCGGCTGAGGAGACTGCTGAGAAGACCGGGCGGCCCGGATCCCGTGGCATCGGCCCTCGCCGAAAGCGAAGTCCGCGCCCTGAGTCCGGCGATCCTCCCTGAGATCGAGGCCATCCTGGCCACGCGGGTGACGGGCATCGAAGATATCCTTCGCACGGCGGCACAGGCGATCATTGGATCGGGCATCATCGCTTCGGTTTTCGAGAGCGTGCGGGAAAACCCGCGGTTTTTGCTTCCCATCGCCGGGGCGGCGGGAAGCCGGGACTTGAAATTCGCGGCGGAATACGGTAATACATATTGGCCCATCGGCCCGGCTGCAGCGTGGAGAGGTGGCTGAGTGGTCGAAAGCGGCGGTTTGCTAAACCGTTGTAGGTGTTAAAGCCTACCCCGGGTTCGAATCCCGGCCTCTCCGCCAGTTTTTCAGGTCGCCCCCGGACATCCGCGATGCCGATTCACGGAAGCATCCGCGCCCGCACAGAGGCCGCCCGCCCCCCGGCAAGGCGTGCGGGCGCTTCGCCACTGGCCTTCCCTTTCCGGATCTGTCTCCTCCTTGCGACGGCGGTTCCGGTTCTTGCCGGTCCGGTGCACGCGCAGGGGATGCTGCGAGGTGAAGAGTATCTGCGAAGATGCGCCTCGCTGGGAGCCGTCGCCGCGGACTCCGGACACTCCGCGGCCGGTGACGGAGCCGCGCTGGACATCGCCGGAAGGCTTTCCGGCACAATGGGCACCGGGCAGAACCTTGCCCTGCTGATCGTCTCCGGAGAAAGCGCGTGGGCGGTTCACTGCGGCGACGTCGCTCTGCCGCCCCTTGGCGCCGAGATCCGGGCGCTGGCTCACGTCCAGAGGGAGCCAGGCGGTTCCACGAAGCTCACCCTGGAGGCGTGGGCCTTCGCGCCGGACGTGGAAAAGGCAAGAAGGGCTCCCCGTCCTTCCAGACCGTCGCCGCTGGACGCGCGGCGCAGAGGCCCTTCCGCGTCGAGGGGAGGCCTCACCGACCACACCGCATATTTCCGCCAGTATGCGGAGGCCATCTCCCGCATCAATCCGCGGCTGACCCGCCAGCAGGTGGAACAGATCACGCGGGTGCTGCTGGACACAAGCAGGGAATGCGATGTGGACCCGCGTCTGGTGATGGCGGTCATCCTTGCGGAATCCGGTTTCAACCCGAACGCCACGTCTCCAAAGGGGGCGATGGGGCTGGGGCAGCTGATGCCGGCAACGGCACGGGGGATGGGCCTGCGCGACCCCTACGAACCGGCGCAGAACCTGGAAGCCAGCATCCGCATCATCCGCTCAGCTCTGAACCGCTACTCCGGCAACGCTTCCTGGAGCGAGCTGAACTGGGAGCACCTGAAGCTGGCTCTCGCGGCCTACAATGCGGGCTCCGGAGCCGTCAGGAGATACGGAGGGGTCCCGCCGTATCGCGAGACCCGGAACTACATAGCCAGGGTGGCCGCGTATTACCGGCAGCTCTGCGGGGAGGACGCCCGGGCCTCCCGATGATGGGCTGCGGGCACGCCTTCATCGGGACGCTCGCCGGGGCGCTGGCGGGCTCCCGGGCAAAAGCCCTCATTGCCGGACTGGTCTCACACGCCGTCTGCGACATCGTTCCTCACAGCGAAGTTCGGCCGGAATTGGACCTTGTGCTGGCGGGAGCCGCTCTGGGCGGCATCGCCGCCGGCTTCGGCGCCCGCTCCCCGGAGTTCTGGGGCGCCCTGGGAGCGGTGCTGCCCGACGCGGAGCACGGACTGGTGCTCGCTGGCGTCCGGGAAGAGCGCGGCTGTATCTTTCCCACGCACAACGGCAGATTGCCCCACGGACGCAACGGCGGGTATGTGTGGCAGGCCGCTGCCGCCGCAGCCGCGGTCACCCTGGCAGCGGTCCTGAGACTGCGGCGCGGCCTTTGATCGCGCGCGGCAGGTCAGACGACCCGCTCGTCCAGATCTTCCAGCCCCTTCGCCAGCCTGTCCAGCCTCTCCAGGAAATCCCGGAACGTGGCGAACACCACAGCCTTCGCCAGCGCGCCCTGCTTCTCCGACACGTTGGACCAGGCCACCGTCAGTTGCGCCGCCACCATCTGCATATGCTCCATGCCGGGTTCGCTCATCTGTCTAGCCCCTTCCTTTTCCGGACCGGTGGTCCCCACACCGATCCTTAGCCCCCCGCTCCCCGGGAACCTCCGTTTTGCGGCTTTCGAGCGCCTGCGGGCATAATGTGGCCGGGAGAGGAACCGGCCAGTTGCCGCCCGCCGGACCGCACGGTCCGGCGGCAGCGAGGACTACGGAGGCATATGGCAACCAAGGTTCTGGTCGTCGACGACGAGCGCACCATCACGGACGGGCTTACCTTCAATCTCAAGAAGGAAGGGTTCGAAGTCATCCCCGCCTACAACGGAGAAGACGCCATATCGCTTTTCGAGGAGCACAAGCCGGACATCGTGATCCTGGACATCATGCTCCCCGGGCTGGACGGATTCACGGTGTGCCGCATCCTTCGCAAGCAGTCCAGCGTTCCCATCATCATGCTGACCGCCCGTGCCGAGAAGTCCGAGCGTCTTCTGGGCTTCGAGGCCGGGGCGGACGACTACGTGGTGAAGCCGTTCTTCACGGATGAGGTCGCGGCCCGCATCCGGGCCATCCTCCGGCGCGGCCGCGAGGTCCGGGAAGGGGAAGGGGCGATCACGGTGGAGGGCATCACCATAGACCCCGGACGGCGGGTGGTGGAGAAGGACTCCCAACAGATCGAGATGAGCCGGAAAGAGTTCGACCTCCTGTACGAACTGGCGCGAACGCGCGGCCGCGTGCACTCCCGCCAGAGCCTGCTCTCGAAAGTCTGGGGAGAGGACTCCTACATCGACCCGCACACCGTGGACGTGCATATCTGCAGGCTGCGGGACAAGCTGGAGGACGACCCGCGCAAGCCGTCCCTGATCCTCACGGTCCGCGGAGTAGGCTACAAGATGGCCGAGCCATCGCGAGAATGACTTGACCGTCCCCCTCAGACTGCGTTTCGTGCTGGCCGCCGCTCTGGGCGCTCTGGCGGCCTTCGCCCTCGACGCGGCGGGCGCGCGCTGGGGCGTAGCGCCGGTGTGGCGTCTGGTGGCGGCGCTGGCCGGAGCCTGGCTGATCGGCTTCGCGCTCTGGCGCCAGCCGCTGCGGGTGCTGGAGCGGGTGGCCCGGCGCCTGCGCCGGATCCTGGCGCGCGACCTTCGCCCGCAGAGGCCCATCGACACCACGGACCCCGTTCTGAAGGATCTGGTCAGCTCTGCGCAGGAGCTGACCGACTTCATCCGGGAATCGTGGGATGCGGCCGACCGGCAGCTGGGCGAGATCGAAAGCATCGTGGACGATCTGGCCGATGCCGTCATCGCGACGGACGCCTCCAGCCGGATCACCCGCGCCAATGTGGCGGCCGGGCAGTTTTTCGGGCACCTTCCCCACCGTTCGATGGTGGGAATGACCATCGTCGAGGCCACACTGAACCATACGCTGGACGCCATGGTGCGCTCCTGCATCGAGACCGGCACGGTCACGGAGGGCGTGCTGGACCTCTTCGAGCCCCGGGAACGTTCCGTCTCGGCGGTCATCATCCCGCGCACGGGGCCGGGCGGACAGGTGACCGGCGCCGTCGCCGTGCTGCACGATATCACGGAGATCCGCCGGGTGGACCGTCTCCACCGGGATTTTGTGGCCAACGCTTCCCACGAGCTGCGCACCCCGCTGGCCTCCATCAAGGTCATGACCGAAAGCCTCCTGAACGGCGCGCTGGACGACCCGGAGCTGGGACGCCGGTTCGTTCAGTCCATCGCGGAGTCAGCGGAGCGTCTGACGGCGCTGGTGGACGATCTGCTTTTTCTGGCGGTGCGCGAGGCCGGACACACCGAAGAGGGGGCCGTGGTGGACGTGGACGCCGTGGCGCAGTCGGTGGCGGAGAAGCTGCAGCCGGCGGCAGCAAAGCGCGGCATCGCGCTGGAATGCGAGGCCGCCAGCGGCGCGCAGGTGGCGGGGGATCCCACGGATGTCTGGCGCGCCATCGCCAACCTGGTGGACAATGCGATCCGCTACACCGACCCGGGTGGCAGAGCCAGGATCACGACACGCGCCCGGGAGGACCGCGTGGAGATCGAGGTGGAGGACACCGGCATCGGCATCGCGGCGGAACACCAGCAAATGGTGTTCGAACGCTTCTTCCGCGTGGATGTCGTGCGCTCCCGCGAAAGCGGCGGCACGGGTCTGGGACTTTCGATCGTGCGGCAGATCGTCCGGTCGCTCGGCGGCGACGTCAGCCTGCGGAGCACGCTGGGGGAGGGAAGCACGTTCACCATCGCTCTTCCGCGGCTGAAACAGGAGGAGGCGCCGGGAGTCTGAGGGCGGCCGTCCCCGGCCGCCCCGCGCGGCATCAGTCGCGGAACTCCAGGATCTCCTCCAGCGGTTTCTTCTCCTTCTGGCGCACCTCTCCGGCGGGACGCCCCACCGCCACCATCGCCGCCAGCGACCAGGGTTCTGACACTCCGAGCAGCGATTCCAGCTCCTCGCGCGCCACCAGAGGGCCGCTGAGCCAGCAGGCTCCGTAGCCCAGGTCCGTGGCCGCGAGGAGCAGGTTCTCGATCGCGGCTCCGATGCTCTGCAGGTCCGGGCACCCGCGCATCTGATTGATGTCATCGTGAGTCAGGTCCGCCCCCGGAAGCACCTGATCCACCACCGCCTCGTAAGGGCACCTGAGCACCGCGATGACCGCCGGCGCATCCACGAAGAAGGTGGAGAACCAGTCCACTTTCGACTTCGCATTCTTGCCCGATGGGTCATCGGGCAGCATCGACTCGAGTCTGGCGTGGATGGCGGCGGCCATCTTTTCCAGCATCCCGTGGTTGGTGACCACCACGAACTTCCAGGGCTGCGCGTTGTTCACGCTGGGGGCAAGGCCGGCCAGACGCACCATCTCCCGCAGGTCCTCTGCCGGCACGGCATCCCCGGTGAACTGTCTCACACTGCCCCGCGATTCCACGACCTTCTTGAAATCCATCGTATCGATCCCTCCTACGGCGACAACGCCGGCTCGTCCGTCCGCCCCGCGCCGGCCGGGCGCGGCGCGGCATCCTGAATGGTTTCGGCACGGACCTGCGGCACATCCTCCGGCGAGGGAGGCCCGCTCTCTGCTAATATACCAGCGCGCGGGGCGGACGGCGCGCGGCGCCGGGATGCTGCCCTGAGCCAATCTTCGAAGCTACGGACGGTCGAAAGCGAAATGACGGACAAATTGGACTGGCGGGGGCGCTGGATCTGGATAGAGGGAGACGAAAACCCGTGGAACTTCTATCTATGCGCGCGCAGGGTCTTCGAACTGGACCACGAGCCGCGGGAGGCGCGTCTGCGGATCACGGCAGACACACGGTATGTGGTGTGGGTGAACGGGGAGCACCTGGGACAGGGACCGGTCCGCGCCTGGCCATCCAACTACCGCTACGATATATACGACCTGCGCGGGATCCTCAGAGAGGGACGGAATGTCGTTGCCGTGCTGGTGATGCACTCCGGCGTGGCAACCTTCCAGTGGCTGGCCACCCGGGGGGGACTGCTGGCGGAGGTAGAAGCGGACGGAGAGGTCGTCGCGGCGACCGACACGTCCTGGAAGGTGCACGAACATCCCGGCTACTCGCGCAGCACCCCCAGGATCACCTGTCAGCAGGGCTGGGTGGAGCAGTTCAACGCGTTCTGGGAGCAAGCTGTCTGGCAGAATGTGGAGCTGGACGAAGAATGCGCCCAGAAATGGCGCCGCGGAGAGCGCATCATCCGCGGCACGGTGGACTGGCGCGCCGCGGACTTTGACGACAGCGGATGGGGTGCGGCTGTTGAGGTGGGTCCGGCCGGGTGCGAACCGTGGACCCGCCTGTCCCCGCGCGACATCCCCTTCCTGACCGAAGAACCGGTCTACCCGGTGAACGTCCTGCGCGCGCGGACGGTCCGGGAACCTCAGGTGTGGCACGTCCGCCTGCGCGAGACCCTCCTTCCCGGATATGTGGACGCCAACCCCATGCCCATCTGCGGGCTGCTGGCCACGGTGGTGCTCAGCGACGAGGAGCGGGATGTGACGCTGCTCAGCCCGGTGGAGGGAAATGTCTCGCCCGGCGAGCTTCGCGTCAACGGTGAGGATGTTCCCTGGGAGCGGCGTCTGGGCAAACCGTTCGACTCGGGCCGCTTCTACCGGTTCCGCCTGCGGCGGGGAGAGAATCTTCTGGTATGGGATCTCACTGGCGAGTTCCACGACTGGAACTTCGCCTGCACCGTGGTGCAGGGAGGGCCGCTCACGCCGGTTGCGGCCGTCCTGCCCCCCTACCCCTTCCTGACGTACGGCCCGTTCGATTCGCGGGAGGACCCGGCGTTCCAGGGGGTCTGGAACGCTCGCAGCGCTTCCGACCTGGCGCCGTTCGAAAAGCACGCCAGACAGGCGTTCACCGTTCCCGAGCAGCCGCACCTTGCGACCGCCTGGGGCGAGGAGACGGGTGTGCTGGCAACCCGCCAGTTTGCCGCGCTGGCATCGCGGGGAGCAGAAGCGGCCATCATCGAACCCGACGAGCGCGGCGATGTGGAGGTGCTCCTGGACCTGGGCCGGATGACGCTGGGATACTGGGAGCTGGAGCTGGATGCGCATGAAGGGGCGGTGGTGGACCTGCTGGGTTTCGAGTCCATCCAGGACGGGGCGCTGGACCTGGCCTGGGGGATCAACAACACCCTGCGGTACACGTCGCGGGGCGGGCGTCAGACGTATCGCTCCGTGGTGAGCCGCGGCGCGCGCTATTTCCTGCTGGTGCTGCGGGACCTGAAGGCGCCCGTGACCGTCCACGGAGTGCGGGTCATCCAGAGCACGTACCCCTGCGTGGAGCGGGGCAGCTTCCGGTGCGACGACTTCCTTCTGAACCGGATCTGGGAGATCGGCGCATACACCACGCGCCTGTGCGCTCAGGACACTTACATCGACTGCCCCACCTACGAGCAGACGTTCTGGGTCGGAGACTCCCGCAACGAAGGAGCCGTGAACCACTGGGCGTTCGGGGAATACGCCCTCTCCCGCCGGTGCCTTCTGCTGGCCGCCGAGAGCCTGCAGCGCTCGCCGCTGGTCGAATCTCAGGTGCCGTCCGGATGGACCAACGTGCTTCCGACCTGGAGCCTGCTGTGGGCGCTGGCCTGCGAGGAATACTGGCGGACGACGGGCGACCGGGAGTTTCTGCAGGAGATCTTTCCGGCCATCCAGCGGCAGAACGAATACTGCCTCTCGCGCAGGGACGAGCGCGGACTGGTGGTCCTGGAGGGCTGGAACCTGCTGGACTGGGCACCGCTGGACCTGCCGTCCGGAGCGCCCAGCCTCCACATCCAGGGATGGTTCGCGATGGCGCTGGAACGCACCGCGGCGATGGCGCGGGAGCTGGGGATGGAGGAGCAGGCCGACAAAGCGCTCGCGGACAGGGAACTGGTCATTCAGGCGGCTAACCGCTGGTTCTGGAACGACGGGCGCAAAGCCTACGTGGACTCCCTGAAGGAGGACGGCAGCCAGAGCCAGTGCGTCAGCCAGCAGTCCAACACCATCGCCCTGCTGTCCGGAATCGCCACCGGCGAGAGGGCCGACGCCATCCGCCCCCTGCTGCTGGACGCGCCCGACGGGGTTGTGAAAGTGGGAAGCCCGTTCTTCATGTTCTTCACATTCGAGGCTCTGGCAAAGCTGGGGGCGTACGAAGATATCCTGAAGCTCACCAGGCGCTGGTGGGGAATGATGCTGGACGCAGGGTCGACGACGTGCTGGGAGACGTTCCCGGGCTACGAGATCAGCGGACGCTACACCCGCAGCCAGTGCCACGCCTGGAGCGCCGCGCCCACGTATTTCCAGTCGCGCTATCAGCTGGGCGTCGCGCCGCTCGAGCCGGGGTTCGCCGCGGCGGAGATCTCGCCGGTGCCCGCCGGCCTGAAGTGGGCGCTGGGGCGCGTGCCCACCCCGCACGGGGAGATCTCCGTCAGCTGGCGGAACGGGGACGGCCGATTCCGTCTGGAAGCGGAGCTGCCCCCGGGCGTGAGGGGACTGGTGAGGCTGCCGGTGCCGGAGGGCGCTCGATACCCGGTGGTGGAAGGGTGCAGCCCGGGCCGGGACGAGCGCGGGGCGCCGGTGTTCGAGGCCGCCGCCGGGGCGAAGGTGACGATTGAAGCTGAGTTCTGAGGCGGAGCTGTTCGAGGCCATCCGGCGCGGGGATGTCGAGACGGTCCGGGGAATGCTGGAATCGGACGCAGAGCTGGTCTCTTGCCGGGACGGGCGCGGTCTGACGCCTCTGCACGCCGCCGCCGAAGGGGGCGGGCTTCCCCTGCCGGAGCACACGGAGATCGCCCGGGTGCTGCTGGAGCGCGGGGCGGATCCTGAGGCCGCGGCGCCCCACGAGCGGCTCGGAGCCGTTCCCGTGCTTGTCTACGCCGCCTACTGGAGCCATCGCAACGAGCCGCTGGTCCGTCTGCTGCTGGAGCGGGGATGCGACCCGGAGTCGCGATCGTCTGCCGGACTCACGGCCATGCTCGCCGCCGCGATGCGCGGCTCCCGGGAGATCTGCGATGCCCTTCGCGAAAGAGGAGCCTCAGCGTGCGTCCACAGCCTGGCCGCACTTGGACTGACCGGGGATCTCAGGCGCGTCCTGCGGCAGGATCCCGACCTCGCCAACTCCAGAGACGAGTTCCAGCGGGCCACCCCGCTCTACTTTGCCGCCCTTCAGGACCGCAGGGAGGCGGCGGCGCTCCTTCTGGACTTCGATGCGCGCCTGTCCGCCGAGGACAGGCGGGGAAACACGGCCGTTCACGCCGCGGCGGCAGCGGGGGCGCGCCGCACCCTGGAATTCCTTCTGGAGAGGGGCGCGGACGTAAACACGCGCAACCACGATCTGCAGACCCCGCTCCACTGGGCCCTCGAGGAGTGGAACTGCGAGGGAAGCGAGGTGGTCCGGCTGCTGATCGCCTGGGGCGCTGATGTGAACGCCCGCGACGCTTCGCGGCAGACGCCGCTCGGAAAGGCCCTGGCTGCGAACAAGACTCACCTGGTGGAGCTGCTTCGGAGCCACCGGGCGCGCCTTTGAAGCGGAGCCGGAACCGGGGGCGCGAAGGAAGCGTTGTTTCACCCGGCGGGCGGGCGCGGGGAGCGACGGCCGCCGCTCGAGAAGGAATGGAGGATATGGATGACGCAGAGGACGCTTCTTTTCAAGGGAAACCCCGTCCCCGTGGCGGGTCCTGAGCTGAAGGCCGGGGACCGGGCGCCGGACTTCCGTCTGCACCAGCGCACCGCGGATGGGCTACGGGATGTCACACTGGCAGACTTCGCCGGCAAGACGCTCATCATCAGCGTGGTCCCGTCGCTCGATACACCCGTCTGCGAGATGCAGACGCTGCGCTTCAATAAGGAGCTTGCTTCGCTTCCGGACAACGTCGCGGTGCTGACCGTGAGCATGGATCTGCCTTTCGCTCAGGCACGGTTCTGCAGCGAAAAGGGAACGGACCGGATCGAGACAGCCTCCGACCATCGTGACGGAAGCTTCGGGCTGGCCTACGGGACGCTGCTCGAGCCGCTGCGGCTGGAGGCGCGCGCGGTGTTCGTGGTGGGGCCGGACGGCGTGCTGAAGCACGTCCAGTATGTGCCGGAAGTGACCTCCGAGCCGGACTACGACGCGGTGCTTGCCGCCATCCGCGGATAGGTTCCAGGAGAATGAACGGATCCGGCGGCCGGCCCTCCGGGGCCGGCCTTTCGCTTTGCGGCTGTTCCGGACACGCACCGCCGCGAAAGCCCGTCCGGTCTCGACGGGCGGACCCGCCCTGCGGCCTGTGAGTGTTTCTGAAATGTTGCCCTCGGCTTCACAGAGGTGAGACCGTTATGATATTGTAGATACAGAACACTTCAATCTTCAAATGGCGGCAAGACACCGCAGAAGGACACAGTCGAGCAATGAAGCCTGCATTCAGAACCCGGGGATTCACCCTCATCGAACTGCTGGTCGTGATCGCCATCATCGCCATCCTGGCGGCCATTCTGTTCCCCGTCTTCGCCCAGGCGCGCGAGCGCGGGAGGACGGCAATGTGCCTGTCCAACCTGAGGCAGCTCGCTCTGTCGGTCCGCATGTACGTGGACGACAACAACGGCCGGATGCCGAGTCTTGCGAAAGAGTATTTCCGCACGGAGAACGACTGGTGCGGCTCGACGGGCACCCGCAAGCCCGTGTTCCCGCAGCAGGGTCAGCTCTGGCCGTATGTGCGGTCGGAGAAGGTCTACCTCTGTCCGTCTGACAAGAACAAGCCCGCCATGGATGTGGTGGGAACGCCCAGGGACTACAAACTCTCCTACAGCATCAACGGCGTGCTGCACCTCGTGAAGCTGGACGCCGCGCTTGCCTCGCGGGATCCGGCCAGGGTGATGCTGATGATCCACGAATCGCGCGGGCCGGCGGTGCCGGGGCAGCCCGGCGGGATCAACGACGGCCTTTACCTGTGGAAGGGCAACAACTGGGACCGCCCGGCCGTGACGCACTACGACGGCACCACCATTGTCTACTGCGACCAGCACGCTGCGCGCATCAGCTACGAGCAGCTCTACCGCGAGCAGACCAGCTACCCGTATCAGTGGGACGTGGACGTCGAGTGAGCGTGGGCTGAGCTGCGGGGGGAAGCCCGGCTTGCCGGGATTACGGGCGGTTCCGTCGACCATCGGTACGGTGTTTCACAATAGGCCGGGATACCGGTTTTTAACTATACGTTTCGATTTCGGCAATCTTCGGAAGCCGCAGGTATGCTACAATAAAAATGCCTGAGAGCGGGAATGCTCCCCGGGACCGGAGCATCGCGCTGCAGGGCCAAAGCAGGAAAGGAGAAAACCATCCATGAAAAAGCACTTCGCCGCGCTGGCGGCGGCGGTGATGCTGTGTGCCGTCGTTCCCGCTTCGGCGCAGTATTTCACCGAAGACTTCGAGTCCGGCATCGGACTCTGGACGGCCGGTTCCAACGGACCGCTCGCCTGGCAGACGGACGTCACCGACCCCAACAACAAGGTGGTCGTGCAGGGCGCTGCGGCCCGCTCCATCTACCGGATCGTCAGCCCGGTGATCCATGTGGGCCTGGAGTTCAGCTTCCGCTTCTACGATCCCGGCGCGGCCACCAACGTGCGGCACTTTGCCCGCCTGGCCGCTTATGCCGACCCGGTCAACTTCACCGGACTGACGGAGCTGCTGGCCATCGGCGCTTACAACGCGTCGGGCGTGCAGACGAACATGTACAGCGGGCGCTCCGCGTTCGGGAAGACCGATACCCCGCAGGGCTGGTTCACCATTCCGAAGCCCCGCAGTGTCGGCTGGCACGATATGAAGATTGTCGTCACCGGCGGCAACGGCACCGGCGGGCCCGGAAAGGGGCTTGCCAGCTTCACGGTGGACGATGTCACGGTGCCGAACATCCCGATCGTCTGGTCGCCGTTCACGATGGTGCTGGTGGGCTCCAACCTGAGCTCGGCCATCGCCGGCAACTACCAGTACGATGACGTCAAGCTGGTTCCGGAGCCGGCCAGCGTCCTGGCGCTGGCCGCAGGGCTCGCCGGATTCGCCGGGCTGGCCCGCCGCAGGAGCTGAGAGGGCTATCTGGCACAGGATCTTCTCAGCGGGGATATATCAGGATGAGGGCCGCCTCTCGGGCGGCCCTCATCCTTCTGCGCTCCCAATCACGGGCTCCTACCGAAGAAGATGCAGGATGCTGCGGGCGATGGAGAAGTAAATGAGCACGCCGCAGATGTCCGCAAGCGAGGTCACCAGCGGAGCGCTCGCCGTGGCAGGATCCATGCGCAGGCGGGTGAACACGAACGGGAGGATGGTGCCGATCAGGCTTCCCGCCAGTACGATCGCTATCATGCTGAGGCCGGCCGCCAGAGCCACGCCCGGGCCCCCGCGGTAGAGCCCCACGACCCAGACCGCAAGCCCCATCAGCAGGCCCATCGCTCCCGCCACCGCCATATCCCGGAAGAGGATGGTCAACCACTCCCGGAGTTTGACGTCGCCCGTGGCGATGGCACGGATCACCAGCGTCGCCGCCTGCGATCCGGCGTTCCCGCCACTGTCGATCAGCAGAGGCAGGAAGAACACAAGGGCCACCGCGGCTTTGATGGTATCCTCGTATTGCGCCATGGCGGCTCCGGAGATCAGGTTCACGCCGACCAGCGCGAGCAGCCATCCGATCCTGTTGCGCAGGAGCTCAAGGATGGAAGTGTCGGTGAACTTCCTGCGCAGGGGAGCCACGGCCGCTACGCGATGGAAGTCCTCCGTCGCCTCCTCTTCGGCGACGTCCATCACGTCGTCGAACGTGACGATCCCCACCAGCGTCCCGTCGGCCTCCACCACGGGAAGCACGCTGACGTCGTAGCGCTGCATCGTCTCGACCGCCGCCTCCCGGTCCGCAAGCGGGGACAGCGCGATGTAGGTCTCATCCATCAGGTCCTCGACCTTGCTGGAAGGGTCCGCCATGACGAACCGCTTCAGGTCCAGCGCATCCAGCAGCTTCCAGCGGTAATCCGTGACATAGATGATGTCCGACGTCTCCGACTCGCTCATCCGGCTGCGGATATGCTCCAGAGCCCGGGCCACCGTCCAGTCCGGACGCACGGCGATGTAGTCGGGCGTCATCAGCCGGCCGACGCTCTCCTCCGGATACCCCAGCAGACGGCGCGCCTCGGCCAGGTCCTCGGGGCTGAGCAGATTCAGGAGGCGCTGAGTGGCCTGCCCGGGAAGCTCCTCGAACAGTTCGGTCCGGTCGTCCGGGCTCAGGTCCGACAGCACCTGCCGTGTCTCGGAGTCGGTCATGGAGAGAAGCAGGTTGTCCCGGGCTGTGGCATCCAGCAGCGAGAAGACCTCGGCCGTCGCGTCACGCGGCAGAGCCAGGAACAGGCCCGCCTGCCTTTTCGGGTCAAGGGAGGGAAGCACTTGGGCAATATGGCTTGCCACCTTCTCGTTGTCCTCCACGCGCAGGGCCGAAAGGATGCGCGCGAGGTCCTGCATGGGCATCTCGGACAGGATGTGCTCCAGCAGCTCGTCCGAGATCTCTCCCAGCAGCAGCGCGGCCAGAGGCCGGTCGAGCACCCGCAAAACGGCCATCGCCGTCTCGGGAGGAAGTTCGTTCAGGGCGGCGCCCACTTCCGATGGGTGCAACCCCGTCAGAATCTGCTCCACGGCCTCCTTGCGCAGGCCCTGTGCGGCTTCCAGGCGCAGCCGCGCCGTCACCTGGTCCAGGGTGAGCATCTTCATCTCGCTGTCCTCCTTGCCGGGCGAACGGACAGCGGAGATGGGCGGCAGAGTCCGCCTCATCCGGAAAGCAAGCCTCCGGACGCAGGCGAAGCCTCCCCTTCCACAGCGAGGCAGGTGGTTCGCCGTGCCGCCTCCGCCAGCGCGGGACCGTCTGACGGAAGCGCCGGACCGGGGAGAGGCTGCCGGCCGCCCGGATTCCGGGCTCATCCAAGACCGGTCAGCCTGTCACATCAGCAGAGGCGCATCGCAGACGGACCCTGCGGGCCGTTCGCGGGTCGTTTGGGTAAGTCTTCGTTCATCTCTTCAGCACGTCCGTCCGCCCCGGGCACCCGGGGGGACACAACAGGCCGGGAGATTATGCCCGCCCGCAAGACCTTCTGTCAATGCAGACCCTGCCGACGGGCTGAGCATTCTTCGCCCGCCCTACGGCAGGCTGCCATCCAGAGCCAGATCCACAATCTCAATGGGATGGAGGGCGCGGATGCGGCTGCCCTCCCGCTTGAGCCCCGAGCGGATCCACATCTGACAGCCGGGATTGCCTGTCGCCACCACGTCCGCCCCTGTGGACTCGATGTTCGCCACCTTGCGCTTCAGCAGCCGCAGCGCCATGTCCGGCTGGGTGAAACTGTAAACCCCCGCGCTGCCGCAGCAATGGTCCGATTCGGGAAGTTCCACCAGCTTGAGGCCCGGGATGGCCGCGAGCATCTGGCGCGGCTGCACGCGGACCTTCTGCCCGTGAGCCAGATGGCACGCGTCGTGATACGTTACCGTCATCTCGACAGGCCGCAGGGGAGCCCGCTCCAGCAGATCGGCCACCACCTCCGACACGTCCCGCACCCGGGCGGAGAACGCTTTTGCCCGTCCGTGCTCCGGGGTGCCCTGCGGAAAGAGACCGGCATACTCCCTCATACTGGAGCCGCACCCGGCGGAGTTCACGACGACCACATCGCAGCCCGCCTCCTCGAAGACGGCGATGTTCCGGAGAGCCATCCGGGCCGCCTGACGGCTGTAGCCGTTGTGCACGTGCAGCGCTCCGCAGCACCCCTGCCCCGCCGGCACCACCACCTCGCAGCCCAGCCGGGAGAGCACCCGGACGGTCGCACGGTTCACCTCCGGGAAAAGCACCGGCATCACGCAGCCTTCGAGCACGCCCACCCGAAGGGTGCGCGCGGCGGCGGGAGGAGTGAGGCGAGGCAGGCGGGAAGGACGCGGCGATGGAAACCGTTCCAGCATCAGGTCGCCCCCGTCGCCTTGCGCTCCCATGACCCGGCTGACCAGACCGCCGGGAGCGGACGGAGGCTTTCTCAGAAGGCGCGCGGGCAGCGTGGCGATAAACATCGCGAGAGCCATTGACCCGGAGTGGGTGAAAACCTCGATCAACGCCCTTCGGCCAATGCGCTGCCACAGGGAGCGATGGGCCGCCTCCTCGATCTGCGTCCGCGCGTGCTCCAGCAGGAAGCCGTACTTCACATCGGACGGGCAGGCCGTCTCGCAGGCCCTGCAGCCAAGACAGACATCCAGATGATGCAGGACGGAAGGATCAAGCTCGGCCCGGCCCTCCGCGATGGAGCGCATCAGATAGATTCGCCCCCGGGGAGAGTCCTCCTCCCGGTTGAGCTCCACGTAGGTGGGGCACGCCTCCAGGCAGAGCCCGCAGTGGATGCATTCCACCAGCTCGTCGGTCAATTTCGCCAGGGCGGCCTGGTCGTCTCGCTCGGGTCGCTGACGGCTCATAGCCCCCCCGGGAACCGCCCGGGGGCAAAAACCCGGTCCGGGTCCAGCTGATCTTTGATCCTTCGCATCACATCGATCCCCGGAACGGGAGTCGCCCAGACCATCTCGTGCGGCAGTGGCTCCCTGGCAAAGACGCGAAGCGATACGCCCCGCACCCCGGACACCCTGCCCCGCAGGGCGGCCGCCGCGCGCTCCCTTATCCCGGCGGCAACTCCCGGACAGACGGCCCGCACCGTTCCGGTCACCGCGCCGGCCAGGATGACGGGACGGCAGCCGGCTTCGGCGCAGACCTCCTCCACGTGCGACACGAGCACCGGGATGTCCGAAGGAAGCCCGGACAGGATCAGAAGCGTGCCGCCCTCCGGCGTCCGTTCCAGGTCGCAAAGGGAGCGATGCCGCTCGCCGTTCCAGGCGAAGTCCAGCTCGGCCGATCCCCGGGCCCCGGTCTCCTGCAGGATGGATTCGAACGTCCTCTGCTGACAGGCCAGCTGCTCCTCCGTCCCGTCGAAGGCGGCCAGGAGATAGACGGCGTGCTCCGCGTGCCCGTCCGGGCAATACATCCGGGCCGCCTCGCGGTTCAGCAGCTCCACCGCCCGGGGGACGAGGGGAGCGGTCTGCATCCGCGCCACCGCCCTGTCCGCATCCTCCCAGGAACCGAACATCCCGACGAACGCACGGGAAGCCTCCGGCGCGGGATGCAGGCGGAACACCGTCTCGACGATCACCCCCAGGGTCCCCAGACTGCCCGTATAGAGCCTGCAGAGATCGTAACCCGCCGCGTTCTTCATCACCTTGCCGCCGGCCGAGACCAGCTCGCCCCGCGCATCGACCACCTTGAGCCCGAGCACCAGGTCCCGCGGAGCTCCATAGCCCGCCCGCGACGGACCCGAAGCCCGGGCCGCGACCATCCCTCCCAGAGTGGCTTCCGGAAACGACGGCGGATCCAGGGCGAGCATCTGCCCGCCGGGGGTCAGAAGCGCAACTGTCTGAGCGCCTGTGACGCCGGACTGAGCCGCGAAGACCAGATTCTCGCGCTGATAGTCGGTCACCCGGTCCAGCCGCCGGGTGCTGAGGGCTACGTCATAGCCGCAGGGAGCGGAGCAGCGCTCGGCCATCGTGGCGCCACCCAGCGGGATCACCTTCAGGGCGTGCTCCGAGCAGAAACGCACGGCCGCGCAGACCTCTTCGACGCTCGCAGGGGAGACAGCGCCGACTGCGGGGGAGCATCCTCCAACGACGAACCCTGCGGCTTCCGCGGGACCCGCCACCGCTTCCTTCCCCAGAAGCTCCTGCAGTCTCTGGAACAAACGGTCCGGGCTCACGCTATATGGCCGCCTTCTTGTTCAGCACCAGATCCGCGCATCCCGGGCCGCCCGGCAGAACCTTTCCGGGATTGCACAGCCCCCTCGGATCGAACGCGGCACGCACCCGGTCCATAGCGGCAAGGTCAGCCTCGGAGAAGATCAGCGGCATGAACTCCAGCTTCTCCACGCCCACACCGTGTTCGCCGGTGATCGTCCCTCCGGCCTCCACACACGCCCGCACGATCTCTCCGTTACAGGCAAGCACCCTGCGGACCTGCTCCCTGTCCCGGTCGTCGTACAGCACGATCGGATGCAGGTTCCCGTCCCCGGCGTGAAAGACGTTCGCAATCCTGAGGCCGAACTGCCGGGCGATCCCGCCGATCCGTTCGAGAACTTCGGGCAGCGCGCTCCGGGGAATGACGCAGTCCTGGGTGCAGTGGCTGGGCGCCAGGCGCCCCAGGGAGCCCACCGCCTTCTTCCGGCACATCCAGAGGGCGGTCCGTTCGGTCTCGTCGCGCGCGACGCGAAGCTCGCGCACACCGTGCGACTCACAGATCCCGCGGACTCTGGCTCCCAGCTCGTCGAGGCCCGCCTCGAGACCGTCCAGCTCGATGATGAGGACCGCCTGAGCATCCAGAGGAAGCCCGAAGTGGAACGCCGCCTCCACGGCCTGGATGACGTTTGCGTCCATCAGCTCCAGGGCCGCAGGGATGATACCTGCGGCGATGACGGAAGACACGCAGCGCGTGGCGTCGCTGATGGTCTCGAACACCGCCAGCGCCGTCCAGGTCTTCTGCGGCAGGGGGGTCAGGCGGACGGTGACTTCGGTCACGATGCCGAGCGTGCCCTCCGAGCCCGTTATCAGTCCGGGCAGGTCATAGCCGGGGTTGTCCTCGGTCTCGCCGGGAATGTCCAGAAGCTCGCCGTCCGGCAGGACCATCTTCAGGCCCAGCAGGTGATTGACGGTGACGCCATACTTCAGCGTATGCGGGCCGCCGGCGTTCTCGGCCACGTTCCCGCCCAGTGTGCAGGCGGACTGACTGGACGGGTCGGGGGCATAATGCAGGCCGTGCCCGGCGACCGCCTGGCTGACCTTAAGATTCACCACCCCCGCCTCGGCGGTCAGGCGCCGGTTGCGAAGGTCGATGTCCAGGATGCGCCTCATGCGCGTCAGCGAGATGATGATCCCTCCCGGAGGAGCCATCGCTCCTCCCGACAGCCCCGTGCCGGCTCCCCTGGCGACGAACGGCAGGCCTATCGCGGAGGCCAGGCGCACCACCTTCTGCACCTCTTCCGTGGAAGCGGGATGCACCACTGCCGCCGGACGCCTGCGGGCCATGGTGAAGCCGTCCGCTTCGTAGACCAGGCGCTCGGCGGTGGTGGAGGACACGTTCTCCGGCCCCACGATCGAGGCCAGCTCGCGCGTCAGAGCGACATCGAGATCGGATGCGTCGCCGGGAGCGGTCCGGGCATCGGCTGACTGCAGCATGTTCGGGACAGCCCTTTCTACCCGCCTCCATTATACAGAGAGACGCTCAGAGGAAGCCCTCTTTTGGCATGATCTGCAGGGCATCCACGGCCGCGCTCTCAGGCCGCTCCACGCACCACACCGCCGCTTCCGCCACATCCTCCGCCTTCATCATCCGGGAGCGGTCCAGATCGGAGCCCGCAAGATCCCACAGAGGTGTGTCGGTCGCCCCCGGAAGCAGCGCCGTGATGCGCACGCCGCGCGCTCGGAACTCGGCGGCGAGCGAGCGCGTCAGCCCGAGCGCTCCCGCTTTCGAGGCTGCGTAGGCCGCCATCCGCGGCGCCGCCATCTCCGCCACCACGGACAGCACGTTCACGATGTCGCCACCCCCGGCATCCAGCATCTGGCGGATGGCTTCCACGTTGCAGAGATACAGACCCGTCAGGTTGACAGCGAGGGTAGCGTGCCAGACCTCTTCCGGAAGAGACAGCGTCTCGCCGAAGCGGCCGGTCCCGGCACAGGCGATCAAAATGGTGACCGGCCCGAGCTCGCGCCGGATGCGTTCGAAAAGCGAGGGGATGGCGCCGGGCTCGCTGACGTCTGCCGGGAAAGGGTGGACAAGGGGCGTGTGCTCCCGCGCGAGCGAGTCCAGCTGCTCTGCGGTCCGAGACACGGCCGCCACGCGGACTCCTTTTGACGCCAGAAGGGCCGCCGCAGCCCTGCCGATGCCGCGTCCGGCCCCCGTCACAACGGCCACTCTGCCTGTCAGAATCCTGCCGTTCATCCCGGATTGTCCCGCTTGGCGACCTGCAGGAGCTGGAAGAACTCTGCGCGGGTCTTCTCGTCCTCGTGGAACTCTCCCGACACCGAGCTGGTCACCATGAGCGACCCCTGCTTCTGTACGCCCCGGGTCATCATACACAGGTGCTGGGCCTCCAGCACCACGGCGACACCCTGAGGCTGGATGGCGCATTCGATCGCGCTTGCGATCTGCTGGGTCAGGCGCTCCTGCACCTGAAGGCGCCTCGCAAACATGTCCACAATCCGTGCCACCTTCGAAAGCCCGATAATCTTGCCGTCCGGGATATAGGCCACGTGCGCCCGGCCGAAGAACGGCAGAAGATGGTGCTCGCAAAGCGAATAGAACTCGATGTCCCGGACGATGATCATGCTGGTGTGCTCTTCGTGGAAGACCGCGTTGTTCAGCACGGTCTCCAGATTCATCCGGTAGCCGCTGGTCAGAAACTCAAACGCCCTGGCGGCCCGAGACGGGGTTTTGAGCAGGCCCTCCCGCTCCGGGTCCTCGCCGACGGCCTCGATGATGGCTTTGAAGTGTTCCTCCACCCGCGTCATTCCTCTCCGAAGTACTCGAAATAGTTCCGCTCCGTCTCCCTCACGCAAACCCTGTGCAGCTGCTCGCCCAGGCGCGGGCGCAGCAGGTTCCAGATGACCACGGCGATGTTCTCGCTGGTGGGATTGACATCCGCGAACTCCGGAACGTCCAGGTTCAGGTGGCGGTGGTCGAAGCGGTCCACCACGCACTCGTTCACCACGGAGTCGATGTCCCCGATGCGGCAGGCCAGCCCGCTGCGGGGGTCGACCTGGCCCCGCACGGTGACCTCCAGCCCGTAGTTGTGCCCGTGGCCGTTCGGGTTGTTGCACTTGCCAAAGATGCGGCAGTTCTCTTCGTCCGAAAGAAGGGGGCTGTGAAGCCTGTGAGCGGCCGCGAACTCGTATGCGCGCGTCACGAAGACCGTATTGCCGGAATCGCCCATGTAATCGCTCCAGAGAAAGTCATCTTCCCACACCCGCACCCGCTCCAGCTGCGCGCCGGGAATGCGCCCCTCGCAGGCGCGCCAGATCCAGATGGCCAGATTCTCCGTGGACGGGATGCCCCACGCAACAGCGGGGTGGTCCCGCTCCAGGAAACTCTCGTGCAGGGGCATCAGCAGCCCCTTGAGAACGCGGTCCACATCCGTGATGTTGACGACCATCCCGGTGCGAGGATCGAGCTCCCCGGAGCAGGCCAGGTCCACCGTGAAGTTGTGCCCGTGCACGGACCGCCGCTTCAGCCCCAGCTCCCGGCCCGACTGGAACACATCATCGGGGATGTTCTCGTAGCTGTGTGCCGCGCTGAAGCGGACCCGCCGGCGGATGTGGACCTTCATCTGCTCCTCACATAAGGCTTGCCTAGAGCCCGGGGGCCCCTGTAGCTGCCCGCGAAGACCGTCAGCACCGCCAGAGTCACCACATACGGAAGCGCCAGAAGCGCCTGATAGGGAATGTGAACCTGAACTCCGGCGATCACCGCCTGCGATCCCCGCGCCTGAAACCAGAACTGCGCCTCGTTCGCTCCGCCGAAGACGAGAGCCGCCAGAACCGCGCCGACTGGATGCCAGCGGCCGAAGATGACCACCGCCAGAGCGATGAATCCGCGCCCGCTCGTCATGTTTTCAGCGAACGAACTGGTCTGCGCCAGAGTGAGATACGCTCCGGCGACCCCGGCCATCGTCCCCCCGAACACCACCGCCGCAAACCTCGTGAGGCCCACCCGGACCCCTGCCGCGTCAGCGGCTTCCGGCCGCGCCCCGCACGCCCGCAGTCCCAGTCCCTGCGGGCTGCGCAGGAAGAGCCAGATGCCCAGCGCCAGCGCTCCGCACACATACACCAGGAGGGACTGCTCGAAGAAGACCCTGCCCACCACCGGAAGCTGCGAAAGCACAGGTATCGGCCAGTCCTCGAGGCGAGGGGCGGACGCAAGGGACTCCATTCCGAAGAGCGCCCGGAACAACGCGCCGGTCAATCCGACCATCGCGATGTTAATGCCCATCCCCGCGACGATCTGATCCGCGTTGCGTACGACGCAGAGAAACGCGAACACGCTTCCCAGCGCCGCCCCCGCCGCAGCCGCAGCCATCACGCCCGCCGCAGGACTCCCGGTCGCGACTCCCGCAGCAAAGCCCGCGAACGCCCCGCCCAGCATCATCCCCTCGATGCTGATGTTGATGACGCCCGAGCGCTGCGCGACAATCTCTCCGAGAGCCGCCAGAATCAACGGCGCCGAGAGGCGTATGGTTCCGGTGAGGAATTCTTCCAGCCCCGTCATCAGACCTCCTGCGCCCCCCTCTGCCTGATCGCCTCCGTCGCGGCTCTGCGCCGCGCGGCCTGATGAGCGACGGACAGGATGATGACACCCTGCACCAGGTAGACGATGACCGTGCTGATGCCCGCTTCCCGCTGCATGGCGCTCGCGCCCGCCTCCAGAGCCCCCAGCAGGCCCGACGCGAGCGCCACTCCGACGGGATGGAGACCTCCCAGCAGAGCGGCGGCGATGGCGGTGTAGCCGTAGCCGGGAGAGAACTTCTCGAAAAGAATGTGGCTGACGCCCATAAGCTGCACCGCCCCAGCCAGCCCCGCAAGAGCCCCGCTCACCGCCATGGCTTCCCAGACGCTGCGCTCGGTCGGGATTCCGGCATGCGCGGCCGCCTCCGGCGACGCCCCCACCGCCCTCAACTGAAAGCCCCGGAGGGTGCGGAACAGAAAAACCCAGACCACCGCAGCAGCGGCCACCGCGAAGAGCACTCCCAGGTGCAGCCGGGTCGGCGGGAGCAACCGGGGCAGCATCAGCGACGCAGGGATCTCGTCGGAATACGGAAACTGGCCCGAAGACTCCTTCAGCGGCCCGTGGACGCACCAGCTGACCAGCTGGATGGCGATGAAGTTGAGCATGATGGTGGAGATGACCTCCTGAACGCCGCGCCTCGTCCTCAGGAAGGCCGGTACCCAGGCCCAGAAGCCGCCGGCCGCCGCCGCCACCAGGAAGGCGGCCGGCACGGCCGCCGCAGCCGGAAGCAGGCCCAGAACCGGAGCGAGAGCCACCACAGCCAGAGCGCCGAAATAGATCTGCCCCTCCGCACCGATGTTCCACACACCCGCACGGAAGGCGACCGCCACGCCCAGGCCGGCCAGCAGAAGCGGACAGGCCCGGATGGCAGTCTCCGCGAGGGCGAAGGCGCCCCCCAGACTCCCGCTCACAAGCGCGGCCAGTCCCAGGGCCGGACTCTTCCCGCCCAGCAGGATGATGCCCGCGATCAGCGCCAGCCCCGCCAGAGGAAACGCAAGCGTCCCCGCAAGCTGGCCGAGCCGCCCGTTCACGACGCCCGTCCCGTGGCCATCGCCAGGCCCACGTCCTCCCTGCGCGCTCCGCGAGGATACTCCGCGGCCACGCGGCCGCGATAGAGGACCAGGATACGGTGCGACAGAGCGAGCACCTCGTCCAGGTCCGTGGAGATCAGGACCACCGCACCACCCCGGCCGCAGTGCTCCGCCAGGCGCGCGTGGACGTACTCGATGGCCCCGACATCCAGCCCGCGGGTGGGGTTGACGGCCACGACCACGCGGGGGCCCGCCCCCATCTGCCGGGCCACCACGAACCGCTGCTGATTCCCGCCCGACAGGGACATCGCCAGAGTCCGCTCCGTCGCCCCGCGGATGCCGTAGGCTCCGATCGCTTCGCGCGTGACCTCCGCCAGCCCGCCCACATCCAGCAGCGGTCCCCTGGAGAACTCTCCCAGAGGCCACCGCCCCAGCAGCATGTTCTCCCAGAGAGGAAACTCCAGAAGCAGGGCCTGAGTCTGCCGGTCGCCGGGAATATGCGAAAGCCCCTCCCGCAGACGGCCATCCACGCCCAGAGGTGAGATCTCGCGGTCCCCCAGCATCAGGCTCCCGCCACCCGGGGGGGTCACGCCGGCCAGAATGTCGGCCAGCGCGGTCTGGCCGTTCCCCTCCACCCCGGCGATGCCCAGGATCTCCCCGGCACGCAGCGTGAAGCTGATGTCGAGCACCGGCTGCTGATCCCCTCCTGCCGAAGATATGTTCCTGACCTCAAGCAGCACCTCGTCCCCCGGCTCCGGAAGGACCGGTCCGGCCGTCAGCAGGTCACGTCCGACCATCGCCGAGGCGATCCGGGCCTGTTGCACCTCGGCCGCAGGACACGACAGCACGCAGCGCCCCTGCCGCAGCACGGTGACCCGGTCGCTGATATCGAGCGCCTCGCCGAGCTTGTGCGTGATCAGGATGATGCCCGTCCCCTGCCCGCGGAGCCTGCGCAGCACCCGGAACAGCTCCTCCGTCTCCTGAGGGGTCAGCACGGCGGTGGGCTCGTCCAGGATCAGCAGGCGCGACCCGCGGAAGAGCGCCTTCAAAATCTCGACCCGCTGGCGCAGGCCGACCGGAAGGTCCTCCACGCGGGCCCGGGGATCCACCTCCAGCCCCGTGTCGCGGATGATGGTCCTCAGACGGGACTGCCCGGACGGAGTCAGTGCCTCGCGATAGTCCGCCGACCCCAGCGCGACGTTTTCGGCCACGGTGAACTCTTCGACCAGTTTGAAATGCTGGTGCACCATTCCGATGCCGGCCGCCATGGCGGCCTGAGGGGTCATTGCGGCGTAGCGGCGGCCGTCGAAGACGATCTCCCCGCTGTCCGGGCGGACGAAGCCGAACGCGACGTTCATGAGGGTGGTCTTTCCGGCCCCGTTTTCGCCCAGAAGCGCGTGCACCTCTCCGGACCGCGCCTCGAAGGTGACTCCGTCCAGAGCCCGGACCGTGCCGAAATCCCGTGTGATGTTCCTGAGTTGGAGAAGAGCCGCCAAGACGTTTGCCGGGCGCCCCGCAGCCGGCCGCCGGAGCGGCGTGCCCTCAGCCCTGCGCGAGAGCCTGCCGGTCGCGAAGCCCCACGCTGTGCAACGTTTCTAGAAGTGCGCGCGTTCCACCTTCAGACGCCCCGAACGCAGCTGCTCTTTCAGGCTCTCGATCTCATCCAGGACTGCCTTCGGGATGGCGCTCTTCAGTCGCGGATTGATCACAAGCGACGTGTGCCCGTTCGCGACGGTCAGCTCGTATTCGCGGGGCTCGAAGGTGCCGTCCTGCACCGACCGGCAGATCTCAACGAACGTGCGGGGAATCTCCAGCACCGCGCTGGCCAGGATGACATCGGGCGCGATATCGTTCTGATCGCTGTTGGAACCGAACGCGTAGACGCCCTTCGCTTCCCTGCACGCTTCGAACACGCCCCGTCCCGCGGCGTCGGCATTGTGGAAGATGAAGTCGCACCCCTGCTGGATGAGAGCGCGCGTGGCCTCCTTGGCCGCCGCCGTGTCTTCCCAGTTCCCGATGAAGCTGGCGCTCACCCTGAACTGCGGGTTCGCGGAGAGCGCGCCCTTCTTGAACGCCTCGAACGTGCTCTTGATGGGAGGAATCTCCATCCCGCCGACGAGCCCGGCCTTGCCTGTCTTGCTCATCCGCGCAGCGATGACGCCCAGCAGATAGGTGGCCTCTTCCAGCCGGGGGATGATGGGGACCACCTTCCCCTCCACCTTGCTCCCCGCCGTGATCACAAACACGGTGTCCGGGAACTCTTTGCTCACCTTGATGGCGGCGGGCTGGAGCTCGAATCCGTGTCCGATGATGACGTCGTAGCCCTGGCTGGCGTATTCGCGGAAATCGCCCTCGAAATCGGCCGGGCTTTCGGTCTGTTTCTGGCTGACCAGCGCGCCGAGCTCCTTCTCGACCTGGAGCAGCCCCTGGTAGCCCAGCTGATTCCAGCCGCCGTCGTTCACGGGCCCGGGGCTGAGGAGGGCGACTTTGAGCTGCCGCTCTGCTTTTTCCGGTCCCTTATCTCCGGCCGGACCGCCGCAGCCGGCCAGCAAGACGGCGGTCAAAAGGACAAACAGCAGACCCGTTCTCATTCGCATCTGGTCTCCTTCTCCCGGCTGCGCCCGGCAGGACCGATCCCCTCCGGACCGCAGGCGGCTTCTCCACACGAATCGTAACGGAACTGGCCGCCCCGTGTCAAAGTCTGGCCGCCGGCGGCACGATTCTTAGCATGCAGGAAACAGGCCGGAAACACGAAAAAGGGTAACTTTGCATTGTCTCGTCGACGGCCGGAGCCAGCGCAGGAGCGCTCAACGCCCCGGCGGTTCGATCAGCAAACCAGGAGAGGAGTGAACATGAGAAAGCTGACAGCAATGCTGAGTGCCGCTCTGACGGCTCTGCCCGTGCTGGCCGGCGCGACGCCTTCGACACTTGTCTGGATCCCCTCCACGGACATCCAGCCAAAGGGCGTGTTCCATCTCGGCTACGACACATACACTTCGCCGGGATCGGCGGCAACGAACGCGACGGTCTACGGAGTCACTTACGGAGTCACAGAGCAGATCGAGGTGGGCGTGGACTACTTCTCGGGGACGAACCGGCCCTGGTTCTTCAACGCCAAGGTCCGGGTGCTGGAGGAGAACGAAAGCAATCCCGCCGTGGCGCTCGGAATCTACAACGTGTCCCCGAAGAGCGAGGTGACCCAGAACCTGGCCTACGCGCTGGTCAGCAAGACGTTCTCCGGCACCCGGTTCCACGCAGGCTACGCCACGGGCAAGAAGAGCGTTCTCGGGCGTGACGAGAACATGGTCCTGCTCGGCATCGACCGCCAGCTGGACGACAAATGGTGGGTGGCGGCGGACTACCAGGGCGGCAAGAGTTTCATGGGGGCGCTCAGCTTCGGCGCGGCCTACAAGTTCGCTGACAACGCTTCCGTGCTGGTCGGATACGACTTCTACAACGACAGTTCTCTCAAGGACACCGTCACCGTCCAGATAGATATCGATCTGTAACGGCAGCCTCGCATCCCTCGGGCGGCAGGCGCCGGTCCTTCACGGCCGGTTTCCTGCCGCCGCTTTTTCATCCTCACGGGGGAGAATCAGATCAAAGCTGCGAGAGAACGCATAGTCCCCCGCCCTGCCTTCCAGCCTTGCCGGCACGGCGCCGGAGCTCCCGGGTTTGAGCGGTACGGCAACCTCCACCGTCCGGCCGGGCTGCACATCCAGCCTCACCTCCGGGACGCCTCCGCCTTCCGCCGCGGAAGGCAGCGCCAGGGAGGCACTGACGGGAAGCGTGGAACGGTTCACTGCCGAGACCCTCAGGGAGGCCGGGCCGGCCCTCTCCGCCCGGACGTCGAGAGGCAGCAGCCACCCGTGATACCGGGCGCGCCCGGCCGCATCCAGCTGCGAGGACTCGAGAAACCGGCGGACGCGCTCCACGTCCTCCAGGAACTCCCGGGCCTGCCGGAGGACCGTTTCCCGGTCGACCGGAGAAGCGGCGGCGCCGCGCGACGTGGGCCTGCCGCTCTCCAGCAGGATGAGCCGGGCGGAGCGCTCCGCCCGGTCAGCGGCCATCACGGCCCGGGCCATCTCGCGCAGGCCCAGCATCCGGGCACCGACCTCGCTGCGCCGTTCCGCCAGGGACAGGGAGCGGTTCATCTCCTCCAGAAGGGCCTCGTGCAGCCCGACGACCGCCCGCAGGTCGGGCGGAAGCACCCCGGAGGAGACCCGGAGAGCGACTCCGTCCTGAAGCTGCCGGCGCGTGAAGGTGCCGGCGAACCGGCCGCCGTCGTAGATGTCCACGGCGTCGAAGGGGACGTTCGAGACCCTGAGCGTCACCGTCAGCGCCCCGGCAGACTCGTTGCGGAAGCCAAAGCTGAACTCGCTTGCCCTGGGGGTCGGGCGCAGGAAGATGGTGACCGGCGGGTCGGCCGCTGCCTCGAGCGTCTTCAGGTCCGCCGTGACGACCGGCGGCGCAACCCCGTCGGCGCCGAGCGGGACACGCGTCACCGCAGACAGAAGAAGCGCGAAGATGCAGACGCGAACTCTCAACTGTTGCTCCGGGACCTCCTGGGCCAACCTGCCCGCCAGTCATGAGACTGCCGGTGGGCATGGTATGTCATTCCATAAGCAGCGCGCAACCCGGCGGGGGATACGCTCATTCTTGGAAAGCCGTCTGTGCCGTCGGGTATAATGCCCCCGATATGCGCTTTCTGGAGACCGCCAGGCATACCGAGGGGGAGATCCGGGCCGCACTGACGGCGGGATCGCCTGCGGATGACGACGCCGTCGAGCACAGCGTCCGCGAGATCATCGCCCGTGTCCGCTCCGAAGGCGATGCGGCGCTGCTGGACCTGGGCCGGCGGTTCGACTCGCCCGGACTGGAAAGCGTCGCGGTGCCCGTCGAGCGGGTCAGCCAGGCGCTGGAGAGCATTTCCGCCGATCTCAGGCAGGCGCTCGAGCACGCGGCCGCGAACATCCGGGAGTTCCATGAGCAGGAGAAGTCGATATCCTGGGTGTCAACGCGCGGCGCCACCGTGATGGGCCAGCTCGTGCGGCCCGTGCCGTCCGCGGGCCTGTATGTCCCGGGCGGAAGGGCGGCCTATCCCAGCACGGTGCTGATGACCGCCATTCCCGCAGCCGTGGCGGGCGTGCGTGACCTGTTCGTCGCGACCCCGTGCGGCGAGGGGGGCGAAGTGCCGGACAGCATTCTGGCAGCGTGTGCCATCAGCGGGGTCAGCCGGGTCTTCCGGATGGGCGGGGCTCAGGCCATCGCGGCCTTCGCGTTCGGGACGGAGAGCGTTCCCCGCGTGGACAAGGTGGCGGGTCCGGGGAACCGGTTCGTCAACTGCGCGAAGCGGCTGCTGTTCGGGCACGTGGGAGTCGACTCGCTGGCCGGCCCGAGCGAAGTGCTGGTGATCGCCGACGGAAGCGCCGACCCGGAGTGGGTGGCGGCCGACCTGATCGCACAGGCCGAGCACGGCGGGGATTCCCGCTCCATTCTGGTGACCTGGACGCGGGAGGTGGCCGAGGCGGTGCAAAACGCCGTGGAGCGCCAGCTGCCACGGGAGCCGCGCGCCGGGCATATCCGGGAATCGCTGGGCTCGTTCGGGGTGATCCTGCTGACGGCCGGACCCGATGAAGCCGTGCACTGGACCAACATCTGCGCGCCCGAACACCTGCAGATCTGGGTGGAGAGGCCACAGGAGTTGATCGGCCGGATCGTCAACGCGGGGGCCGTCTTTGTCGGACCCTGGAGCCCCGTGCCCATCGGAGACTATGCCGCCGGGCCGTCGCACACCCTGCCGACCGGCACGGCCGCCCGGTTCAGCTCGGCGCTCGGGGTGGCGGAGTTCCAGAAGCGCACCAGCCTGATCTGGTACGGGCCGCAGGAGTTTGCGCGGGACGCGCAGGCGGCAATCATCATCGCCGAAGCGGAAGGGCTTCCGGCGCATGCGCGCGCCATCGAGCTGCGCGGGAAGGACGGTCAGATTTGAGCAATGGACGGTCCGCGGCCACGCTGTCCGCGGCGGAAGAGCGATACATCACCCTGCCCTCCCCGGGCGGAGCGGCGGGCGACGTTCTGGTCCTGCCGGAGGCCAGGGAGCTTCTCCGGCGGCTGGACACGCTGATCTTCGACCTGGACGGCGTTCTCATCGACCCGGCCCGCTCCATCCAGCGGGCGCACCCGCTGGCGATGGAGATGTGGCTCCGGATGAAGTTCGGACTGACGGATTGCGCGGAGCTCGTCTCTCCGGAGGATATCGCGGCTTTCAAGCTGGCGGGCGGCTTCAATGACGACTGGAACATCGCTGAAAGTGTCGCTCTGGCTCTGGCGGTAAAGGCCATTCAGTCCGGTGCGCGCTTCGGCGGCGACCTGCTGGCGGAGGGCTTCTCGCTACAGGATGCCGCCCGGGGAGCGGCAGCGCTCGGCGGCGGGATGGACGGAGCCCGCGAATGGCTGCAACGGCAGGTCCCGGCGGAGGTCTTCCATCAAGCCTGCCGGGCCTGCGCCGACGGACTGGCGGGACAGCTGCTGAAGGAGGTCGTCGCCGGGCCCTTTTGCCGGGAAATGTATGATTTCGACGCAGAATATGTGACGGGAGAGGGCACCATTCTGGAGGACCGGCTCCTGGTGCCGCCCTCGAGCCTGGAGCTCCCCTTCGAGCGAGGCGTGTACACCGGCCGGACTTTCGGTGAGGCGCGCGTGGGGCTGCGTCTGGTGGGGCTGGGGGAGTTCGTGCCGGACGACCGGCTGATCAGCTGGAACGACGGGATGCACAAACCGGACGGCCGGCCGCTGGCCATCCTGACAGAGCGCATCGGTTCGCGGGTGGCGGCGTTCATCGGGGACAACCCGGACGATATGCGAAGCGTCCATCTCTATCGCAGGACCGGATCTCTCCCGGTGCTCAGCATTCAGGTGTGCTTCGGCGCCGCTGCGGAAGAGGCCCGGGAGGTCTTCGTGCGCGAAGGGGCGGACCTGATCGCACCGGACACCGTTTCCGCGCTGGCGGCTCTGAAGGCACTGCGCGGCGGAGAGGTTTGATGGATTCACGCACGGCACAGACTCACAGGAAGACCGCCGAGACGGACATCACCGTCCAGCTCTCGCTGGACGGGACCGGGCGCTGCGAAGCCCGGACGGGCATCGGGTTCTTCGATCATATGCTCGATCAGCTGGCGCGGCACGGCCTTTTCGACCTGACCGTCCGGGCGGCGGGCGACCTGCACATAGACGCTCACCACACGGTCGAGGACACGGGCATCGTGCTGGGACAGGCGTTCGCGCAGGCGCTCGGGAACCGGGCGGGCATCCGGCGCTTCGGCTGGGCAGCCGTGCCTCTGGACGAGGCTCTGGTGCTGGTGTCGGTGGACATCAGCGGGCGGGGACTGCTGACCGCCGAGGTCGGCCGGCTGGACCCGATGGTGGGCGAGTTCCCGTCAGAGCTGCTGCCGGAGTTCCTGCGGGCTTTTGCCTGTTCGGCGGGCCTCACGCTGCACGTGCGCAAACTGTGCGGGGTGAACTCCCACCACGTCATCGAAGCATCGTTCAAAGCGCTGGCGCGGGCTCTGCGGGACGCCGTCTCCCCGGACCCTCGTTCGCCGGGCGTTCCGTCCACGAAGGGATCGCTGTGAGGCGCATCACCATCGTCGATTACGGGATGGGCAATCTCGCCAGTGTCCGGAAGGCGCTGGCGCATCTGGGCTTCGACTCCGTGCTGACCCGGCTCCCCGCGGACATCGAAGCCGCCGAGCGGCTGATCCTTCCCGGAGTGGGAGCGTTCGGGGCGGCCATGGCCAATCTCGAGCGGGCCGGGCTGGTGGAGCCGCTGCGCTCCTACTGCGCATCCGGCCGGCCGTTTCTGGGAATCTGCCTCGGAATGCAGCTTTTGATGAGCGAGAGCAACGAGATGGGCACGTGGCGGGGCTTGGACATCATCCCGGGACGCGTACGGCGCTTCTTCGAGGGCGGACAGGCGCCCGCGGGCATCAAAGTGCCGCACATGGGATGGAACACACTGGAGATACGGCGGCGGGACGGGCTTTTCCGCTCCGTCGGAGAGTCTCCGAGCGTCTACTTCGTGCATTCTTACTACGTGGTCCCAGAGGACGGGTCCGTCGCGGCAGCCACGTGCAATCACGGCGAGACCTTCTGCGCGGCGCTTCAGAGCGGCAACATCTTCGCCACCCAGTTCCACCCCGAAAAAAGCGGCAGTGTCGGGCTGTCCATTCTGGCGGAGTTCGCCCGGTGGCAGCCCTAGCGCCTGAGTTCGAGATCATCCCGGCGATCGACCTTCGGGGAGGACGCTGCGTGCGGCTGGAGCAGGGCGACTATTCCCGCGAAACGGTCTACTCGGAAGATCCCGTGGCGATGGCCCGCAGGTGGGAGGATGCCGGCGCCCCCCGGCTGCACGTCGTCGACCTGGACGGGGCCCGCGAGGGCCGCCCGGTGAACCTGGAGGCGGCGGGGCGGATCGCAAGGGCCATCTCCATCCCTTCGGACTTCGGGGGTGGCGTGCGTTCGGCCGAGTGGGCGCGGCGGGTGCTGGAGGAGGGGTTTCAACGCTTCTCCATCGGCACGCGCGCCCTGGACGAAGAGTTCGCCGGGGCCATCTTCCGGGAGTTCGGCGAGGCCGCCATCGCGGACATCGCTTCGCGGGAGGGCCGGGTGGTGGTCTCCGGGTGGACGGAGGGCTCGAGCGTGACAGCCTGCGACCTGGCCCGCCGGATGGAGGCGCTGGGCTGCCGCCGCATCATCTACACGGACGTCTCCCGGGACGGCACCCTTTCCGGCCCCAATCTGGAAGCCATGCGCGAGATGGTCACCAGCGTGAACATCCCGGTCGTGGCAAGCGGCGGGGTCTCAAGTATCGAGGACATCCTCGCGCTGCGCGAGCTTGGCCACCTAGGGCTCGAAGGAGCCATCGTGGGGAAGGCGCTCTACGACGGGCGGTTGGACCTGTCAGAAGCGCTCAGGGCCGTCCGCGGCCCGGCCGCGCGCTGAACGGCGAAGGCCGGGCGGAAAACCCGCACCAGTGCCGGGCGCCCGATGTCTGAAGAGCCCGCCCGGGACGTCCGAAAATCCATGACGTATGAGGACGGGAGGGCTCCAATGCTCATAGCCTCGATCATCATCGCCTGGATCGCCTTTGTCGTCGTCGCCAGCCTGCGCGCCATGCACTCCGCCGTCGATCCCCCTCTCGTGCAGTGCTTCGACTGCAACCGTGACGGATGTGCGGGATGCCCGTATCTGGAGCACGCGGCTCCGGACGCCGATGCCGGACTCCAGGACTACCGGGAGGAGCGGCTGGCCGCCTGAACCGGCCCCTTCTCTGGAAGCCTTGCCCCGTCGAAGAGGTCCCCGGAAACGCCGGCGCGCGTCCGTCAGTAGGTGTATGCCGCGAAGATGCTGATGATGAAGAAGGTCACCGCGATGTACATCGTGAAGCGCTGAAGGTTCTCCTCCAGGCCCGCCTTCCCCCGGAAGGACGACTGTGCCTTGCCTCCGATAGCCCCGCCCAGACCCTCATGCTTGGTGGTCTGGGACATCACGATGACGATGAGCGCCAGCGCGGTGATAGTCTGCAGAACGATCAGAATGTTGTGGATCATTATCCCTTTCCGCAGGAAACCCCTGTGCTGATGGCCGGGCGATGCGCCCGGCAGAATCTTGCGGTCAACCTTTATTCTCGGCAGCCGTGCCGGGATCCTTGCTCTCCTCGGTGATCTCGCGGCTCGCCTTTTTGAACTCGCGCATTCCCTCCCCGATGCCGCGCATCATCTCCGGAACCTTCTTCGCGCCGAACAGGAGCACGATCACCCCGACGATGATCCATACCTCCTGCCCCCCCAGTGCATTCGTCACAAGCATGTCAATCCGTCCTTTCCGCCGCGGTCTCCCCGTCCCCCTCCTCCCGGAATCCCGGAGCGACCGGGGCAGACTCCGTGCCCTCTTCCGCCCCCGGACCGGCCTCGCTCACATCCTCCCCGGCATAGACGCCGGCGTAAGGGTCTTCCGCTTCCCCGGAGGGTGAATCCTCCGTGCCCGAATGGCCGCCGCCGGCAGAGTGGTAGCTGCCATCCTCCGGGTGCTGCCACTCCTGACCGTAGCTCGCGGCGCGGCGCCGGTCATCCAGGGCCTCTTCGAAAACGGAGGTCACCTCGCTGGACATCCGCCGCAGCTCCCGCATCGCCTGGCCCAGGCTGCGCCCGATCTCCGGCAGTTTTCGCGGGCCGAAGACGATGAGGGCAAGCAGGAAAAGGACGATTATCTCCGGCCCGCCGATGCTCATTCAGTCTTTTGACTCTCCAGTTCCAGCCGGCGGGTCTCCACCTGAGCGGCCAGCGACAGGATGCACTCCCTGGAGCAGAAACCGGCCCCGAACGTCATCGCGTTGGCGGAACCCGCAGCCGTCGCCAGCCGCAGGCACCCTTCGAGATCTTCCCCATGATGACGCGCAAACAGAAATCCGGCAACAAAGGCATCCCCGGACCCGACGGCGCTCACGAACGGGATCTCCGGACTCCGGGCGGCCCACTGTTCCGTCCGCGTGACCACAACCGCCCCCGCCCTGCCCAGGGACACGAGCACGCACGAGATTCCTTCTTCGACCAGCGACAGCGAGCGCGCGGCGATCTCGTCCGCCGTCAGGAGGTCTTCGCCGGTGAGCTCCGTGAACTCGCGCCGGTTGGGCTTGACGGCATCCGGCTTCGCCCGCACCCCTTCGATCAGAGCCGGACCGCTCGAATCCAGCACGGTGAACACACCGGCCTGCCTGGCGGCCGAGATCCACCGGGCGTAGATGTCCGGCGGGACGCCCGGCGGAATGCTGCCGGAGAGCACGAGCGCCTCCGCCTCCGGCAGGCGCGCGCGCAGCGCATCGTCCAGCGCGGAGAGCTCGCCGGCACTGATGCGGGGGCCGTTTTCGTTGATCTCCGTCTGCGTCCCCGCCTCCGGGTCGATCACCGTGATGCACTCCCGGGAGTCTTCCGATGTCGCCACCAGGTGGCACGGCAGGCCTTCCCGCTCGAGCCCCTTCCGGATCATGCCGCCGGTATATCCTCCGGCGAAACCCATCGCCAGGGTCTGCAGTCCAAGCTCCCTGAGCACGCGCGAGACATTGATGCCCTTTCCGCCCGGCACGATCTTCCACTCGGTGGGCCGGTGGACGCGGTCCAGGGCGAAGTTGGGGATGGTGAAAGTCTTGTCGACCGCCGTGTTCAGCGTGACCGTGATGACCAAACGACCGATACCTCGAGCTGCGGAGCGCGAGCCGCGCAGGCGCGGGTTTCTCCGGGTTCCCCGCAGCCTCAGCAGGATACCACTGCCGCGCGCGTCGCGCAAGGGCGGGTGTTGTTGGAGTTAGAGCGAGTGTGGTATAATCCGTCCGGCTTCGGGGCGTGGCTCAGCTTGGTAGAGCGCTCGTTTCGGGTGCGAGAGGTCGGGAGTTCAAATCTCCCCGCCCCGATGTCTTCTTCCTTTCCATCCAGCCGCCAGGAGATCTCCATTCTTTTGTCAGCCCGCCTGTCAGCAGTCGCGATCCTGCTTCCATTCCTGACGGCAGCCTCCACCCTTTCCCTGAAGGCCGCGCCCGTCCGGGTGCTGTTGACGGCGTTCGGCTCGCCCGAGGGGGTCGTGGCATCGGCCGGTGCGCTCGAGACCAGCAGTGACGGCCGGAGATGGACGCCTGCCCCCGGAGGCAGCGCCGCGCTCTGCCCGCCGGGGCAGGCCCTGACAGCCCCTCTGCTTCTCAGGAGCCGCGACGGGACCGTCACGCTCACCCGCGGCAACCTCAGCAGGACCTACCGCGGGGTCATCGAGGTGGTTCCCGGCCCGTCCCCGGCGATCGTCAACTCCGTGGAGCTGGAGGACTACCTCAGGAGTGTGGTCCCGTCGGAGATGCCGCGATCCTGGCCGCTGGAAGCCCTGAAGGCACAGGCGGTCGCCGCGCGCAGCTATGCGCTCGGCTCCGGCTCTCGCCACCGGGCGCAGAAGGCCGATCTGTGCGACTCCACGCACTGCCAGGTGTACCGCGGAACGTCGGCCGAGAGCGCGCCCACCGACCTCGCCGTGGCCGAGACCCGTGGACTCGTGCTCGTGCAGCGGGGACGGATCCTGCCGGCCCAGTTCTGCGCGGACTGCGGGGGAATGCCGGCCCCCGCCGCCGGAGGAGACGCGGCTCCCCCGAAGCCGGACGCATCGGAAGACGGAACGCACTTCTGCGAGCAGGCCCCCTCTCACCGCTGGAGCGCGCGCATCTCGCAGCGGGCCCTGCTGGAGGCGCTGGGCGAGCAGCGTCAGGGGGCCGTCCGGCGTGTGCGGATCGAAGCCAGAGACGCATCGGGCCGCATAACGGCCATCACCATCGAACACGACTTTGGGACGGTCTCACTGAACGGGGCCGGGCTCCGCTCCCGGCTCGCCCCGGCCGGCATCCGTTCGGCGCTTTGCCGGTTCGAGGCCGACCCGGAGACCGGGGACCTCATTGTCTGCGGCTTGGGCCACGGTCACGGCGCGGGACTCTGTCAGTGGGGCGCCCGCGGAAGAGCCCTGCCTCCCTGGAACCAGGATTTCCGCACCATCCTGCAGCATTACTATCCGGCCGCGGCGCTGGAAGCCATCGGCGAAGCGCCCGGCGGCGCGGCAGACTCCGCCTCGCTCAGCGGCTCTCGGCCCGCTCCTTGATGGCCTGCAGGATGTTCGCGGCGTTCTGTTTCATCTTGAGCGCGACGATGTTCTTGATGAGAGGCCCGATGAGCGGAACGTCGTATTCGTAGTCCACCGTGCAGCGGAACCGGACCTTGCCGTCCTGCTCCGAGAACGTCCAGAGCCCCTCGTAGGAGTCGAAATCGCCCTCCAGCATCCGGAAGGCGCAGGTCCGGGCCTGCGGGTCCCAGACGTCTTCCTCCGTCCAGCGCACCGTCCGCTTGAACTCCTTGATAACCCCCTCCCACTCGGTGACGGTGCGAAGACCGTCCGGAGAGCGCTCCACGACTTTGAGGCTCCGCACGTCCGGCATGAACTCCGGGAAGCTCTCCACATCCTGCGCCACCGCCCACACCGTCTCGAGCGGGGCGGAGATCTCGACCGTCTCCTCGATGCGAGGCAATCTTCCGTCTCCTACTGCAGCCGCCGGAACAGACCGACGACCTTTCCCACGATACGCACGTCGTCCGCGTAGATGGGCTGCATGTCCGGATTGGCCGGCTGGAGCCGCACGCGCCCGTTCTCGCGGCGCAGGCGCTTCACGGTGCCCTCCCCTTCCACCAGCGCGACGACAATGTCTCCGTCATCCGCCGACGGCTGCTCCCGCACCACCACGTAATCACCGTCCCGTATGCCCGCCTCGATCATGCTGTCGCCGCGCACGCTGAGAAGGAAGCCCTTCCCGTCCGGGACCAGCTCGGCGGGCACCCCGAAATACCCCTCGATGTCCTGCTCGGCCAAAAGCGGCGTTCCGGCCGCTACCCTCCCGACCAGCGGCAGCTGCACGGTCTTCGCCGGCCGCAGAGCCGGCCGGGCGGGACGGATCGCCCGGGTCAGCCCTCTCTCACGGACGATAAGCCCCTCGTCAGCCAGCCGTTTCAGATGCGCCTGCACGGTGGACGGCGAGCTCAGATGCACCGCCTCCCCGATCTCGCGCACCGTGGGCGGATATCCGAACCTCTCTGTATGCCGCTCGATGTAGTCCAGGATCTCGCGCCTCTTAGGAGTCAGAGGAATCCCCCTCGGCATCGGATACCTCCTCTTCGAGGGCGGCCGGAACCGCCTCCCTGGCGCCGTTTCCGGCGGGCGCCTCCGGGACACTTTTCTCCAGACGCTCGAGAGCGTCCACCTCTTCGTCGGCCTCGGCCGTCGATGCGACCCTCTCGAGCGAGACCAGCGCATCGCCGTCCGCCACGCTCATGATGCGCACTCCCTGAGTGCTCCGGCCTGTCTTGCGCACCTCCGTCACCGGCACCTTGATCACAATCCCCTTCTGGGAGATCAGAATGACCCGGTCGTCCGGCATCACGGCCTGCGCCGCTACGAGCTTGCCGGTGCGCTTCGTGATGTTGAGGGTGCGCGTTCCCTTCCCCCCGCGGCCCTGCCTGCGATACAGCGACATATTGGTGCGTTTGCCCATCCCGAGCTCGGTGCACACCAGAAGCTCGTCCCTGCCCTGCGTGACGCACATCGCGACGACCCGGTCTCCCTCTTCGAGCTTGATGCCCCGGACCCCGCCCGCCGCACGGCCCGTCGCGCGGACCTCATCCTCCCGGAACCGGATGCTCATGCCTTCCCGGGTGACCAGCACGACGTCATACGTCCCGTCCGTGAGAGCCACCCACCGGAGCACATCCCCCTCCTCCAGATCGATCGCCCGCAGTCCGTTCGCGCGGATGTTGCGGAACTGCTCCAGCTCGATGCGTTTGACCTCCCCCCTCTCGGTCGCCATCACCAGAAACCGGTTGTCGGCGCCCTCGATCTCCTTGATGGGCACACTGGCCGTCACCACCTCGCCGGGCTCGATGTTGATCAGGTTGATGATGGGCGTCCCCATCGCCGTGCGGCTGGCCTCCGGCACCTCGTAGGCCTTGATTCGATGCACCCTGCCCCGGTCCGTGAAGAACAGGATGTAATCGTGCGTGGTGGCGACGAACAGCTTGATGACTTCGTCCTGTTCCTTTTTTCCCGCACCGATGACGCCGCGCCCGCCGCGCCGCTGGCTGCGGTAGGTATCCAGCGGGACCCGCTTGACATACCCGGCCCGGGTGATGGTGATGACGGTCTCCTCCTCCGGGATGATGTCCTCTTCGCCGATCTCCTCGGCCTCCTTCGGGTGGATGCGGGTCCGCCGCTCGTCGCCGTACTTGCGGAGCATTTCGCGAAGCTCCGCCTTCACGACCCCGCGGATCTTGACGGGCGAGATGAGGAGGTCCTCATAGTAGGCTATGCGGCCCAGAAGCTCGCGGAACTCCTCCTCCACCTTTTCGCGCTCCAGCTGGGTGAGCTGGCGAAGCTGCATGGCCAGGATGGCGTCGGCCTGGATCTGGGTCAGGTCGTAGCGGCGCATCATCTCGCGGCGGGCTTCCTCCGTGCTCCGCGAGCGCCGGATGAGAGCGATGATCTCATCCAGGAAACGGATGGCGATGCGCAGCCCCTCAAGCACGTGCGCCCGCGCTCTGGCCCGCTCCAGCTCCCAGAGGCTGCGCCGGAACACCACGGACTCGCGGTGGGCGATGTAGTGCTCCAGCATCTGCTTCAGGTTCAGCATCCGTGGCTGCTGGTCCACCAGAGCCAGCATGATGACCCCGAACGTGGAGCGCAGCGGCGTATGCTTCAGAAGGAAGTTGAGGACCTTCTTAGGATGCGCGTCGCGCTTGAGCTCGATGACCACACGCATGCCGTTCCGGTCCGAGAAATCGTTCAGATCGGCGATGCCGTCCAGCTTCTTCTGATGGACCAGTTCCGCGATCTGCTCGATGAGCCTCTTCTTGATGACCTGATAGGGAAGCTCCGTGATGACGATGGCGGAACGGCCACCCTCGAGCGTCTCGATGGTGGCCTGTCCCTGCATCGTGATGCGGCCCCGGCCCGTCTCGTAGGCCTCGCGGATGCCCCTGGTGCCCAGAATGATGCCACGGGTTGGAAAGTCCGGCCCCTTGATGAACTCCATCAGCTTGCTGATGGACGCGTCCGGATGGTCGATGAGATAGATGATGCCGTTCAGGAGCTCGGTCAGGTTGTGAGGCGGGATGTTGGTGGCCATCCCCACGGCGATGCCGGCGCTGCCGTTGGCGAGCAGGTTGGGAATGGCGGCGGGAAAAACCACCGGCTCCAGGCGGGTCTGGTCGTAGTTGTCCACCCAGTCGACGGTGTCCTTTTCGATGTCCGCCATGAGCTCCATCGCAATGGGAGCCAGCCGGCACTCGGTATAGCGCATGGCTGCGGGCGGGTCGGCATCCACGGACCCGAAGTTGCCCTGCCCGTCAATGAGGGGATAGCGCAGGTTGAAGTCCTGCGCCATCCGGACCAGCGTGGGATAGATGACCTCGGTGCCGTGGGGATGGTAGTTCCCCTGGGTCTCGCCGCAGACCTTCGCGCATTTCACGTGGGCGGAGTTCGGCCCGATCCCCAGCTGCCGCATCGAATAGAGGATCCGTCTCTGGACCGGCTTCAGTCCGTCCCTGACGTCCGGCAGCGCGCGCGAGATGATAACGCTCATCGCGTAGTCAAGATACGAGCGTTTCATCTCGTCTTCGATGTTTACATCCACAACCTCTCGCGCGAAATCTGTGCTCATGAGCTCCCGTGCGATCCTTCGCCAAACATCTGTTCTGCTGGCGGCATTATAGCCGCCTGCCCGTCACTGCGCAAAGCGAGCGCAAACAAAGAGGGACGCCCGGGGCGTCCCTCCAGAAACCTGAAGCCCGGCAGCGGGCACTTCCCGCAAAGCGGCTATTTGACCCTCCGCGCGCCGACATAGGTGCGCGCGTAGGTGCCCGTCGTCAGGGAATCCACCCGAACGCCGCCCCGCGGGTTGCTTGCGTGTACGAACTTGCCGCCCCCGACATAGACTCCCACGTGCCCGATCCTGCGCCCCCCGCGCGAGAAGAAGACCAGGTCGCCGGGCTGAAGCTCACCTTTGCCGACCGGGGTGCCCTTCTGAAACTGCGCGGCGGAGTTGTGCGGAAGCACCACACCATGCTTCGCATAGACATAACGCGTGAAACCGCTGCAATCGAAGCCCCCGCGGGAGGAGCCGCCGTAGCGGTACCGGTCACCGAGGTGGTTCATGGCCGTGCGGACCGCCGAGGATGAAGCTGCGGAGGGAGGGGGCGGCGCAGAGGGCCTTCTGGCGACACTCCCGGAGGCAGACTGCCGCCCTGAGCGGGCGGAGGCGACAGGACGGCTCTGGGTGACCTTCACCAGGAAGCCGCCCACCCACCCGGTGGAGCCGGAAGCTGTCCGGACGCGATGCCAGTCCCACTTCGTTTCCAGAATCTGAACGCGGGTTCCGGCAGGAAGGGTGCCAAGCCTCCTGCCCTGCGTGGACGGCTCGGCACGAAGCGGAGCGGACTTCTGGACCACGCCCTGCTTTCCGGCCGATGCCGGGGACGGGCGGGATGCCGAACTCGAGGATGAACCGGGAATGGTCAGTTTTTGACCGGGCTGGAGGATGGCTTCTTCGGAGATGCCGTTGGCTCTGGCAAGGGCCTGAGTGGAGATTCCGTATTTCCGGGAAAGCTCCCAGAGCGTGTCGCCCGTCCGGACCGTGTGGGTGGCGGCCATCGCCGCCGAAGAGATCAGCAGTGCGGCTGCCGCCGCCAGCACTCCGTGCGCCGCACGTCTGGTCTTGCTCAAGACTTCTGCTCCTTCCTGGCTTTTCTTCGGACACGGGCTGGCCTGCAGGGAGGACTGCCTCCATCCCCTGCGGCCGCACCGGCCCGGCGGAAATCCGAGCTGAACCCGGTTTCGGCAAACTGCCCGGATTATATAAACCCGGCGCGGCGCCTGTCAACCCCTTCGGGCGCAAGAAACCTCTTTCTTATCGGGAAAAACCGGCGCCTTCTGGAGGGCGGGAACGCCCTGCTGCGATCGAGTTGAAGTAGAGATACTGCTGCGCCCACCCGGCCCAGGGCCCGAGCCGCGCCCGGAGCCGGCGGGACATCTCGCGGTAGGCGCGACCGGTGCGCCGGACGGCGGCATCCCCGAACAGCCGCTGTGCCGCGCGCCACGTGTGCGTGTCCAGCGGAAACGCCTCATCGAAGCCCAGGCCAAACAGAAGCACGCAATCGGCCACCTTCGGCCCCACGTGAGGCAGCGACGCCAGCTCCGCGAACGCTTCCTCGTAAGCCAGGCCGCGCAGTCCTTCCAGATACGCCGCGCCTCCCCTCTCCCGCAACGCCCTGGCGGCACGGCTCAGGCTCCGGCTACGGAACTCCAGCCCTCCCAGGCGCAGCTGCTCCGGCTCCGCCTCCGCGAGCACCTCCAGATCCGGCCAGATCAGGACACCGCAGGCGGTCCGGCGCCCGAACACCCTGCAGACCTCCTCCAGGGACATCGAGATGCGCGGGATGTTCGTGACGACGGCACAGACGAACGACAGCAAGCATTCCACCGGGTCCTGCCGGAGCACGCGCAGGCCCGGATACCGTTCGAACAGACACTCCAGCCGGCCGTCCCGCCGTGAAAGCTCGTCCCGGACGGACCCAAGATCCACGTCCAGCCGCAGGAAGCTCTCCACATCCCCGCGGGCATCATCTCCGGAAGGATGACGGACGAGAAGGCAGTCCGGACCGGACATCGAAAGGCGGACACCGTCCCCGGCCAGGGGCCCGGCCCAGTCCTGCGGCCCAAGGCGCTTCCACCTGAAGACCTGGCCGCTGGACAGGGTGAGGTCCAGATCGAGCGACCCGGCGGGAACAGTGATCCGGAACGGGTCCGGGGATCCGGCCAAGGGGCGCGTCAGTCGGTCGCGGGGATATCCGGCGCGGGGGGCGCGGCCGGACGCAGCGGCGCCGGGCGATGGGCGGCGGTGTAGAGCTGAATGCCTTTGCTGGCGATCAGCGACGCGGCAACACACATCGCCAGCAGGAAGGCCAGCCTGACCACCAGCTGCACAAGGCGGGTGACCAGCTCCCCGCCCTGTCCGCCGGACGGGATGCCCGGATCCAGAAAAAGCTTCCAGCTGTGCCAGAACACGGTGGCCAGCATTCCGACACCAACGACGAAAACGAGCAGCCCGGCCGCCCGCCCCAGCAGTCCAGCACTCTTCATACTCGCTCCAGAACACGAACGCGGCACCGGCGGCGCCGTCACCTCCCCCGCCGTTTGACACCGGTTTGCGGGAAGGGTACACTCGCCTTGAAGGACCTCTGCCGCCGGAACCCCGGCGCCCCTTTCAGCAGGGATTGTAGCGCACAAGGAGCGTTCATGGACATACCGGGACCGACCCTTCAGAAATACGAACGCCTGCGAGACGCGCTCCGCGAGATGGGGAGTGTGGCCGTTGCCTATTCCGGCGGCGTGGACAGCACGTTTCTTGCCCGCGTTGCGACCGACGTGCTGGGCGACCGGGCCCATGCGGTGCTGGGGGTCTCTCCCACGGTCGCCCGGTCTGAACTGCGGGACGCCCGGGAGTTCGCGGCCCGGGCGGGGTTGAACCTCACGGAGATCGCGACATCGGAGCTGGACAATCCGGACTACGCCGCCAATCCGGTGAACCGGTGCTATTTCTGCAAGAGCGAGCTCTTCGACCGCATCCGGGCATGGGCGGATGAGCGCGGGGTGCGGTGGATCTGCGACGGCACGAACGCCGACGACTCCGGAGACTGGAGGCCCGGATCGCTGGCGGCGGCCGAACGGCAGGTTCGCAGCCCGCTTGCGGAGCTGGGTCTAACCAGGGACGAGATCCGCCGGCTCTCCCGGATGCTGGGTCTGCCGAGCTGGGACAAACCGTCCATCGCCTGCCTGGGATCGCGCTTCCCGTACGGCGACCGCATCACCGTGGAGGCGCTGCGTCAGATCGACCGCGCCGAAGAGCTTATCCGCTCCCTCGGCTTCCGCCAGGTGCGCATCCGGCACCACGGCGATGTGGCGCGCATCGAGGTGGAGGAGCAAGACATCGAGCGGCTGACGTCAACGGAAGTCCGCCGCAGAGTGGTGGAAGGTCTGCGGGAGCTCGGCTACCGTTTCGTGACGGTGGACCTGGCGGGCTACCGGACGGGTAGTCTCAACGCGGGAGTGATCCCGGGCGCTGACCCCCGGCAGAGTTAAGGAAAGAGAAGCAATCCTATACACTTATGGACATTCAAGGCCTCAGGGATCTGCTCCAGAGCGTGAGAGAGGGAACCACAGGTGTGGAAGAGGCCGCCGACCGGCTGCGCTCGCTGCCGTTCGAAGACCTGGGCTTCGCCCGCGTCGACCATCACCGCGCCCTCCGGAAGGGGATTCCCGAGGTCGTCTTCTGCCAGGGCAAGACTCCGGAGCAGGCGGCGCGGATCTTCCAGAGACTGGCCGAGCATTCCGGGACCGTGCTGGCCACCCGCGCTTCACAGGAGCACTTCACGCGCGTCCGGGAGCTTGTGCCGGAGGCCGAGTGGCATCCGGAGGCCCGGATCATCCGGCTGATGCGCCGCGAACCCGGCAGGGGCGGCCGCTACGTGGCCGTGCTCAGCGCCGGGACATCGGACATCCCCGTGGCGGAAGAGGCGGCCGTGACCGCTGAGACGCTGGGGAGCCCGGTTCAGCGCGCTTACGATGTGGGGGTCGCAGGGCTCCACCGGCTGCTGGAGTGTCAGGAGATGATCCGCAGCGCCGGGGCGCTGGTGGTGGTGGCGGGGATGGAGGGAGCGCTGCCCAGTGTCGTCGGCGGACTGGTCAGCCGCCCGGTCATCGCGGTCCCGACGAGCGTGGGATACGGCGCGCACTTCCAGGGACTGGCGCCGCTTCTGACGATGCTGAACTGCTGCGCTCCGGGAGTGGCGGTGGTGAACATCGATAACGGTTTCGGCGCCGGGTATCTGGCGCATCTGATCGCTGGCGGAGAGAGTCCGTGAAGATCGCCTTTTTCGACCCCATCGGCGGAGCGAGCGGCGACATGATCGTCGCAAGCCTGGTGGATGCCGGAGCGTCCGTGGATGAGATCCGCAAAGGGCTCGAAGGGTTGGGACTGCACGGATTCTCCGTGGAGATGGCGCGAACGGTGAGCCATCAGATCGCGGCATCACAGTTCCTGGTGCATACCGGCATGCGCCACGACCGGGCTGCGGGGCAGACTGGACACGCGCACAGCCATCATCCCGACGACGATGGCGGCCACCATCCCCACCGCAACCTTGCGGACATCGAGCGCATCATCTCCTCCGGTTCCCTTCCGCCGCGTGTCCGTCAAAACGCTCAGGCCGTGTTCCGGGCGCTCGGCGAGGCAGAAGCGAAGGTCCACGGGACCACCGTCGAGCGCATCCACTTTCACGAGGTGGGAGCGGTGGACAGCATCGTGGACATTACGGCGGCGTGCCTGGCGCTGGAGCTTCTGGGAGTGGAGAAGCTCTACGTGGGCCCCCTCCCTCTCAGCAGGGGCACCGTGAAATGCGCGCACGGGGAGTGGCCGGTGCCGGGACCGGCTACGTCCGAACTCCTGCGCGGTTTCCGCTGGCGGAACACGGACATCGAGGGAGAGCTGGTGACCCCGACCGCAGCCGCGATCTTCGCCGTGCTGGGAGACGACTCTTCCCGGATGCCGCCGTTCCGCCTGTCCGCCACCGGTTACGGCGCCGGAGCCAACGATTACGGCATTCCCAATGTGCTGCGGGTGTGCCTGGGAGACCCGGTCGAGCCAGGGGCCGGAGGAGGCGAGGATCTGCAGGGGGAAGAAGTCCTGGTGGTGGAGACCTCGCTGGACGACGAGACTCCGGAGATGCTGGGACACACGATGGAGCTCCTTCTGCAGCGGGGAGCGCTGGACGTCTGGTTCACCCCCGTGCAGATGAAGAAGAACCGTCCGGGGGTGAAACTCTCACTGCTCTGTGACCAATCTTCGCTCCAGAACCTGATCAATACTGTACTGACCGAAACATCCACGCTGGGCGTGCGCTACTGGAGGGCTTCGCGCAGCTGCCTGCAGCGCCGGCAGATCGAGGTGGAGACCATCTTCGGGACCGTGCGCGTCAAGGCGGCCCGGCTCCCCGATGGCAGCGAAAAGATGGCTCCCGAATACGATGACGTGCACAGGCTGGCGGCCGAACGCGGCGTGGCGGCCCGGGAGGTCTACCGCGAGGCGATGGCCGCGGCCCGCTCCGCCCGGCAGCGCACCACAGAAGACGGAGGCTCAGACCATTGAAGCTGGACGATCTCCCCAGGGTCGAACTTGCCCACCTGCCGACCCCTCTCGAGGACGCTCCCCGGCTGGCGCAGCACCTGGGGTTGAAACGGCTGCTCATCAAGCGCGACGATCAGACGGGGCTCGCGCTGGGGGGCAATAAGGCGCGCAAGCTGGAATATCTGATGGCCGAAGCGATCCAGGCCGGAAGCGACATTGTGCTCACGGACGGGGGACCGCAATCGAACCACGCCCGGATGACCGCAGCCGCCGCCCGGAAGCTGGGGCTGGACGTGGCGCTGGTGCTGGGCGGCCCTGACTTCCACGAGTTCCAGGGCAACCTGCTGCTGGACGTGCTGATGGGGGCGCCCATCCGCTTCCTGAAAGATCAGGACGTTCCGGAGATGGAGGTGGAGATGGCGCGGCTTGCGGACGAGCTGCGGGAGCAGGGCCGCAGGCCCTACATCGTCCCGATCGGCGGCAGCACGCCTGTGGGAGCCTGCGGCTATGTGCGGGGGATGCGCGAGCTGGCGGAGCAGCTTGCGGGGGAGACCGTCCAGATCGTCCTGCCGGTTGGCTCGTGCGGGACGCTGGCGGGATGTGTGCTGGGGGCGCGGCTTTTCCTGCCCGGAAGCACGGTGACCGGCATCAGCGTCAGCCGCAAGTCCGCGCCGCTGCGCCACCGGACCGCGGAGATCGCCAGCGAATGCGCCGGCCTCCTGGGCGCCGCGGAGCGCTTCTGCGCGGACGACATCATCGCCTACGACGAGTATTACGGCCCGGCCTACGGCGTTCCCACCCCGGAAGGCCGCGACGCCATCGTGACCTGCGCGCGCCTAGAGGGACTGCTGCTCGATCCGGTCTACACGGGCAAGGCCATGGCCGGCCTGATGGATCTGGCCCGGCAGGGCAAGCTGGACCGCCAGCGGCCCGTGGTGTTTCTGCACACGGGGGGCGTGGCCGCTCTGTTCGCCTTCGAGCCGCTGTTCCGCGACCTGGCGGTCTGCGAGAAGCGGGGCTGAGGTCAGCCCGGGAAGGCGGCGATCCCGTCCATCTCGATCTCCACGCCCCGCGGCAGCGCGCAGACCTGCACCACCGCACGCGCCGGAGGCGATGAGCCGAACCGCTCCGCATACAGGGCGTTGAACTCCTGAAACCGGGACAGGTCCGTGAGGTAGACGGTGGTCCGCACGACGTGCTCCGGCGTCAGGCCCGCCGCTTCCACCACGGCCAGGAAGTTGTCCAGCACGCGCCGGGCCTGTGCGGCGAAACCGCCGTCCACCACCTGTCCGGTCACGGGGTCCAGCGGGATCTGCCCGGAGACGAAAAGCAGGCTGCCGGCAGCGACCGCCTGACTGTAGGGACCGATGGCAGCCGGCGCCCGGTCCGTTGTGATGGTCCTTTTCTCCATGGGTTTCACCTGACCTTCCGCCTGTGCGACGGAAATCCTTCGAGTCTACAGCATCCGGATATCCGGCCTGCCCAGACCATAGCCTGCGCTCACTATGAGAGCTACCAGTCCGGAAAGACAGATCATCACGGGCACACCCCACACCTCGGCGAGAGCCCCCACCGCCAGACTGCCTAGCGGCCCCAGCCCCAGAAAGGTGAACACGTAAGCCCCTATCACCCGTCCCCGCATCGTCTCCGACGCGAGCGTCTGCAACAGGGCGTGGACCGAAGACACGAAGGTGACCATCCCGAAACCGGCGGCCACCAGAGCCGCGACCGAGAGGGGATACACCCGGCTCCAGGCCAGGAGCACGAGCGCACCTCCCTGAAGCGCCAGAGCGGCCATCATCACCCGGCCGCGCCCGAACCGGCGGGAAAGCCAGGTCAGAAGACCGGCGCCCGCGAGCGCTCCGACCCCGGCCGCGCTGAGCAGTCCCCCGAAGCCCTTCACACCCGTGCCCAGGATATCCTTCGCCAGGATGGGCATCAGGGCCCCGTAAGGAAAGACCAGCAGGCTGGGAACGGCGATGATCCCGATCAGACCGCTGATGGCAGGGTTTCGCCGGATGTACTCCAGCCCGCCCAGCAGATCCGCCCACAGCGAAGACGACGGGGCCGCACCGGGACGGGAATCGGCTGAGACGAGAGCAAGAGCCCCCAGCACGGCGCAGAAGCTCAGAGAGTTCAGCACGAAGCAGACTCCTTCCCCCCACTGAGCCACCACAAGCCCGGCCAGCGCCGGGCCCACGATGCGCGCGCTGTTGAAGGCTGCCGAGTTGAGGGCGATGGCGGCGGGGAGATCGTCCTTTCCCGCAAGGTGATAAACCAGACTGTGCCGCAACGGAGCATCCAGCGCCGCCGCCGTCCCGCTCGCCAGAGCGATGGCGAAGACGTGTGGAAGCCGGACGAGTCCGCTCAGCGTGAGCCAGGCCAGAAGCCCCGCGAACACGCCCAGCGCCGCCTGTGTGGCCATCAGGGCGCGCTTCTTGTCCATCCGGTCAGCCAGGACCCCTCCAAAAAGCGAGAAAACGAACATCGGCACCGAGCTGCAAAAACCGACCAGGCCCAGAGCCAGAGGGGAGGGAGACAGCCCCCGCACCAGCCACGACTGCGCCGTGTTCTGGAGCCACGTCCCCAGGAACGACACGGCGGAGCCGGTCCAGTAGATGCGGAAATCGCGGTGACGCAGGGCGCTCAGCAACTCATCTCAGTCCTCCCCCGCCCTCCCGTCCCGCCGGAACGGCGCAAGAAGACCCGCGAAAGACGCCGTCACATCCGCCACCAGATGGATCCCGTCCTCGCGATAGTCCGCCTGAACAACGCGTCCGTTGTCATACGCGGCCGAAAGCAGTTCGCTGCGGCTGTATGGGATGACCGCCTGCACCCTTGTCAGAAGGCCCCGCACCGCGGCCGCCAGCCGGTCCATCAGATGGGAAAGCCCCTCGCCCTTGAGGGCCGAAATGTAGCACGAGAGCGGCTCGCTGGCCACCAGACGTCTCAGTTCGTAGGTATCGGAGCAGAGGTCGCTCTTGTTGTAGACCGTCACCGTCGGCTTGCCGCCCGCGCCGATCTCCTCCAGAGTCCGGCGCACCGCCTCGATCTGTGCATCCCTGGCCGGGTGCGAGGCGTCCACCACGTGGATCAGCACGTCCGCCTCGCGCACCTCCTCCAGCGTCGCCCGGAACGCAGCGATGAGGGTATGCGGCAGGTCGCGGATGAAGCCGACCGTGTCCGTGATGAGGATCCCCCACCCGTCCGGCAGGACGACGCGGCGCGTGGTGGGATCGAGCGTGGAGAACAACCGGGCATCCACCGCAACATCCGCTCCGGAGAGCACGTTCAGCAGGGTGGATTTGCCGGCACTGGTGTAGCCCACCAGCGCGGCGGACGGGAAGGGAAGGCTCTTGCGGCCGCTGCGGGCCACCTCGCGGTGCCTCTGGACCGCGTCTATCTCAGCCGCAAGGACACCGATCCTTCGGCGCAGCCGCCGGCGGTCGGACTCCAGCTTGGTCTCTCCAGGGCCGCGCGTCCCCACCCCTCCTCCAAGCCGCGACATCTCCGTTCCGGCGCCCGTGAGACGGGGCAGAAGATAGTTGAGCAGGGCGAGCTCCACCTGAAGCTTGCCCTCGCGGGTGTGAGCTCTGCGGGCGAAGATGTCCAGAATGAGCTGGGAGCGGTCCACGACCCGCACTTCCACCATCTCCTGCAGCTCGCTGTGCTCACCCGGGGAGAGATCGGCCGCGACCAGCACGGTGTTGGCGCCCAGTTCCACCACCTGCTGATACAGCTCTTCTCCGCGCTCGGCCGAAAGGAACGGCTGACCCGGCCTGCGATGGCTCCGCGCGTGGAATTCGGCAAGGACCTCCACCTCAGCCGTCCGGGCCAGCTCGCGCATCTCCTCGCGGAACCAGGGATCCACATCGCCGCTCTCGAACAGGAGCACCGCCCGGTCGTGATGAGCGACTTCGTGGGTCCCCGGCATTCAGCACCTCCGGCCCGCAAGGCCCGGGGCCATCAAACTGGAAACTCCCCGGTAAACACCTCGGCGGCCGGGCCGTCCAGCAGCACGCGGTTGTCTCCCCTCCATTCGATCTCCAGACGCCCGCCCGGGAGCTCCACGGCGGCTCGGCGCCCCGATACGCCGTTCAGAGCACAGGCCACAGCCGCCGCACACGCGCCCGTGCCGCAAGCCAGGGTCTCCCCCGCTCCACGCTCCCAGACCCGGACCTTCAGATGATCGCGCGCCAGCACCTGCACGAAGGGCACGTTCGTCCTGCGCGGAAACAGGCGATGATCCTCGATGAGGGGACCGATCTTCTCAACGGGGAAGGCGGCAATATCCTCGACCAGCACCACGCAGTGAGGGTTCCCCATTGAGAGGCAGGTCCCTTCCAGCCTCCGTCCTCCCACACGGAGCTGAACGCGCGCGACCCCGTCCGGGCCCGCCTGCGCTTTCACGGGTACCGCCTCCGGATCGAAGGACGGCGAGCCCATATCCACGCGGACCCTGACCACGCGCCGGTCTTCGACGGAAAGCCTGAGCTCTTTGACACCCGCCAGCGTCTCCACCGTGAAGCTGGTGTCCAGGGTCAGGCCTCGATCATAGACATACTTGGCAAAACAGCGGATGCCGTTGCCGCACATCTCCGCCTCGCTGCCGTCCGGATTGAACATCCGCATCCGGAACGCGGCCGTGCGGCTCGGCAACACCAGAATAAGGCCGTCGGAACCGATGCCGAAGTGCCGGTCGCACATACGCCGGCTGAGCTCCACCAGATCCAGACTCTCCAGGTCCTCCGCAAGACCGTCCACAACGACAAAGTCGTTGCCGGCGCCGTGCATCTTGACAAACTTCACTCGGTGCGCTCCGCCTCCGTATCCGGCTCTTCTGCCGCCTGTTCGCCCTGATCCTCCCCTGCTCCGGCCTGTCGCGCCTCCGGCCGCAGGCTCACGGGACGCGCCGGCACCACGGACGCCAGGGCGTGCTTGTACACGATCTGCGTCGGCTTGCCCGGGCTGTCAAGCACTATGGTGAAGGCATCGAAGCCCTTGATAAACCCCTTCAGCTGAACGCCCGTGATGAGATAGATGGTGACGGGCACATTATCCTTCCGGACCTGGTTCAGGAAAACGTCCTGAATGCTGGTCTGTCCTTTGTTCATCGGTCTACTCCCTGCCAAACCTGCCGTGCCCGTTCCCGATGACCCATCTGACCCATCAGGGACGGGCGTCGTTCTTCTGCTGCTGCGCGGGCCGCGACATGAGCCGCAGGATCTCCTCCGCCACCTCCTCCGGCCGCTTCCGGGTCACGTCCACCCAGACGATGCGCGGATCCGCCCGGAACCAGGTGCGCTGGCGCTTCGCGAACCGCCGGGTGGCGGTCTTGATCGCCCGTGCGGTCTCCTCCGGCGAACCTCCTTCCGTCAGCAGACGCATTATCTCCTGATAGCCCAGTGCGCACGCGGACTGCAACCCCGGCCGCAGCCCCCCGGCCATCAACGACCGGACCTCATCGACCCATCCGGCGCGCAACATGGCATCCACCCTGGCATCGATGCGCCGGTTCAGTTCCTCCCGCTCGCAGTAGAGGCCAAACTGCAGCCAGGGAGACTCGCCCCGGCGCGCCCGGTCCCGCTCGTTCCATTCGGTGAGCGTCCGCCCTGTGGTCTCGAAGACCTCCAGGGCGCGAACGATGCGTTTGGTGTCGTTCGGGGAAACCCGGCTGGCGCTCTGCGGGTCCACGCGCGCGAGGCGCGCGTGGAGGGCGCGGCTGCCCATCCGCAAAGCCTCTTCCTGAAGCCGGGCACGCACGGCCGGATCTGCAGGCGGAGGCATCCGCAGACCATCCACCACGGCCCGCACATAAAGGCCCGTGCCGCCGACCAGCAGGGGGATTTTACCCCGCGAGAGGATGTCCCGCACCGCCTCCAGGGCCATCCTCTGAAAACGCGCGACACTGAAGCCCTCCCGGATATCCGCGACATCCAGAAGGTGAAAACGAACGCGGGCGCGCAAAGCGGCATCGGGCTTGGCCGTCCCGATATCCATTCCCCGCCAGATCTGCATGCTGTCGGCGGAGATGATCTCGCCTCCCAGCCGCTCCGCGAGGGCAACGCCGACATCGGTCTTTCCCGTGGCGGTCGGGCCGACAACGGCGATCATCGGGACAGAGCGCTCCCTCTCCATCTCGCGCCAGCCCGCAGGGCGCCGGCGCTCCTCGACCTTCTCACAGCCGCCGCGGAACCGAACCGGAGGGACGCGCCGCACGGGCGAGGACGAGATACACCGCGCCCGCCAGTACTGCTGTCAGCAGGATCTGCCTACCCGTGACCCTCAACCACCAGGCGATGTCGGCCGTGGAACTGATCAGGAGGAAGGCAAGATGCGCGGCCCCGCTGGCCAGCAGAGACACCAGCAGCACCACGGGAAGGCTCAGGTTGAAGCGCTCCGACACGTGCGATGCCGCCACGGCGGCGACGATACGGCTGACGATGAACGCCCCGGCGTGCAGGCCGGAGAGGATCCCCTCCATCAGCCCGGCCGCGAACGCGGGCCCGACGGGAGGGGCGCCGGGAAAGAACACCGCCACCGCCACCAGATACGCGAGCAGGAATTCCGGGCGGTTCTCCGCACCGGGCACGCGGCCGCTCACCTGCCCCTGAAGCAGGAAGGCCGCCAGCAGCCCTCCCCACACAACCGCCGGACCGGGTGGTCTCATCGCTCCACCGCCACCAGCACCTCTTCGACAGAGCGGAACTGAACCGCCGGCGCGACCACGGCCGACTTGAAATGCCCCTCCTGACCGGTCTCCACCGACACAATATGCCCCACCAGAACCCCTTTCGGGAAGATGCCGCCTTCGCCCGAGGAGACGACGGCATCCCCCGGGCGCACAACAGCGTCTGCGGGGATATACTCCATCACCAGCTCAGGCGCCCCCTGACCGCTGCAGACCCCGGGCGCCCGGCTCCCCTGGACCAGCGCGGCGACCGAAGAGCTCCGGTCCGTCAGCAGAAGCACCTGTGAGGCGCGCTTTCCCACCCGGAAGGCCTGCCCCACCAACCCCCGCGACGTGAAGACGGCAGATCCGGGCGCGACCCCGTTCTCCGAACCGGCATCGATCGTGCAGGTATCCGCCCAGGGAGTCGCCGGCCTGACGACCACGCGCGCCGCAACCGTCCGGACGGGGAGCGCGTCTTTCATCCTCAAAAGCCCGCGCAGCCTCCGGGCTTCGGCTTCGTATTCCCGGAGCTCCACGAGCTTGCTGCGCGCGGAGTCGTAGCGCTCCCGGAGAAGCGCGTTCTCCGCCTTGAGCGAAGAGTTCAGCCGGAAGATGCCGAGAAAGGCCGAGGTGCGGTCCGAGGCGAAATGGAAGGCCACGGCCACCGGGCGCGTCAGCAGGGCCGCCCATTCCGTCAGAAAGTCCGAACGGCCTTCCTGGAGGGTCTTCTGATGAGCCACCCCCGCCGTGATTCCCAGCACGACCGCGGCAGCCATGACCAGCACCTGCGCCGCACGCCGTGTCAACATCGCTTCACCCGCCCACCGGCACCTTCGGCCCCCGCCGGCGTCTACTGGAACCGGGCCGAGTTGACCAGCGCCTTGCGCAGCGCCGGATTGCTCTCCGACTCCTCCAGAGCCCTGCCGGTGCCGACGACCACGCAGGACAGCGGGTCCGGCGCGATGTGCACGGGCATCTCGGTCTCCGCTGAAAGGAGCCGGTCCATCCCGCGCAGCAGGGCCCCGCCCCCGGCCAGCACGATACCCCGCTCCATGATGTCCGAGGCGAGCTCGGGAGGAGTGTTCTCCAGGGTCACCTTGACCGCTTCGACAATCTCGTTCAGCGGGTCGGCGATGGCCTCCCGGATCTCACTGGACGTCAGGACGGCGCTGCGGGGCAGGCCGGTGACCAGGTCTCTGCCGCGCACATCCATGGAAAGCTCCTCTTCCATCGGGTAGGCGGAGGCGATGTTCACCTTCACATCCTCCGCCGTCCGAGCTCCGATCAGCAGGTTGTAGACACGGCGGACGTAGGCGATGATCGCCTCGTCGATCTCGTCTCCGGCGGTGCGAGTGGACTGGCTGGTCACCACCCCGCCCAGCGAGATGACGGCGACTTCCGTGGTCCCACCTCCGATGTCCACCACCATGCTTCCCGTTGGCTCGCTGACGGGCAGCCCGGCTCCGATGGCAGCCGCCATCGGCTCCTCGATGAGATAGGCTTCCTGAGCCCCGGCGTGCCGGGCGGCGTCGATGACCGCCCTGCGCTCCACCTCCGTGGCGCCCGAAGGGATCCCGACGGCGACAGTGAGGCGGACCAGGCTGCCGGCCCGGTGCACCTTGCGGATGAACCCGCGCAGCATCTGCTCGGTCTGGTCGAAGTCCGCGATGACCCCGTCCTTCAGCGGCCGGATGGCGACCACGTTGCCGGGAGTCCTTCCCAGCATCTGCTTGGCTTCCTCTCCGACGGCAAGCACCTTGCGGCTTTCGGACTCGATGGCGATGACGGAAGGCTCGCGGAGCAGAATCCCCTTCCCCCGGACGTGGACAAGGGTGTTCGCGGTCCCCAGATCGATTCCTATAGCGCGGGAAAACCGGCCCAGCAGCAGTCTTGAAAGGTTCATAAGAGAGTGTGGAAGCGCGCGCAAAATCCAGCAGCCTGGCGCCGCGGCATTATAGCACAACGTCAGGGGAGCATAACACTTCGGCAGGGAACCGGCGGCGAGTCCCGTGAGGAGGGGAGGAAACATCCCATGATGGGATGAAGCGGATCCCGGGAGGCATTCCCTTCCGGAAAGACGGGAGAGCGCAGTTGAACATCATCGAGTTCGAAGAGACGCTGTGGAGCTGGCGGCGCGAGCGCTACCGCCACCCACCGGTGGACGTGGTGAACACGGGCTTCCGGCCCGTGAGCGGGCAGGTCGCCGATTTCGGCGTGGCGGAGAGGGACGGGCGTTGGCACTTCTTCTACATCGAACGGCGCCTGCAGGAGGGCACACCGTTCTATCCGGGAAACGAGATCTACTTCGGTCACGCATCCACGGCGGATTTCCTGGACTGGGAGGTGCACGACCCGGTGATGCTCATCCTGCCCGGCACCTGGGAGGGGGCCCACGTCTGGGCGCCGGTGCTGATGCCGTGGGAGGACGGCTGGGTGATGGCCTACACGGGAGTGAACCGGGAGATCTCGCAGGACATCGGGCTGGCGTTCAGCGGGGACCTCTTCGAATGGCGCCGATGGGAGCGCAACCCCATCTCTCCCTGCCGCGGCCGGGAGTGGGCCGACTGGCGGGAGGACCGCATCTCGAGCTGCCGGGACCCGCATCTGTTTCAGTCGGAAGGCCGCGTCTGGATGACGTATACCGCCAACACCCGCCGGGGAGCCTCGTGCGTGGCACTGGCAAGCAGCGCGGATCTCGAAGAGTGGGAGGACCACGGACCCATTCTGGAGGGGCCGGCCGAGGGCTACGAGCCCCGGCTGGAGGGCGGGCATCCGCAGGGCAGCCTGGAGTCCAGCCATCTGATCCACCGGGCAGGACGCTGGCTGCTGTTCGTGAACGCGAGCATCCGCGGGTTCGGGCCGCGCTGCTGGGTGTTCGAGAGCGAGGACATGTTCCGCTTCGTGTTCGAGCGGAGGCGGGAGTTCTGGCCGGGCGGCGGCGGAGTGGAGCTGATCCGGGAGCGCGGCAGCAGGGCGCTGCTGGCGTGTTTTTCCGGAGGGCACATCCGGTTCGGCGTGGCGGACTGGTCGGAGCCGGAGCCGGCGGCGCGTTTCGTGCAAAGCGCGGAGGAGCTTTCGTCGTGGGCGGGGTGAAAGTTGACCCCCGGGGCCAGCCCTGTGTCACGGCGCGGAGGAGCAATGCAGGCCCGGGAGCCAGTGCAGGAAAGGCGCCTGAGGCCACTGGATCGTTTCCCCGAAACCGCTGCAAAGGCCTTGACAGGATGAAGTCCACGTGTTACAGTTGCAAAGGGGTGGCGTTATCAAGTGCGATACCCTGCGAGAAAGCGGCATCGCGGCGTGGCGGCGCCCCCGCCACAAAACCGAAAGAGGAAGCAAGGATCATGGCAAGGATCTCATTCAAGCATCGAACGTTCTTGCTCCCGGCGCTGGCGGCCTTGCTGGTTTCAGCGCTTGGAGGCTCCGCGGTGGCTCAGGGCCCTGGTTACGGGACTCCCTCCTGGGCGCCCGACTGGTTCAAATACTGCACCAATCCCAAGCAATGGGTTCAGTGGACCCTGGACAACTCGGGCGTACTGCAGATGACGGACTGGGGGAACAACTACGGGTCGACGTTGAACACTCCCATACTGGCCTTTCCCGGCGGTGACAGCGTCAGCGTGTGGATGGACAACGACGCGCGAAGCGACCACTACAAGCAGGTATGGTTCCAGATGAATTGGGACTATGCAGGCGCTGTCCCGTCCTTCGGCCCGGCAACGCTGCACTGGTGGTACGGGACAACAGGAGGGGCTGTGTCCCTGTCGCAGCCGAACTCAGGACCCGTCGGTCCCGGGCTCGGACAGGGATACTTCGTGGACTGGAACAACCAGACGGTGACCTTCTACTGGGAGGTCTTCCCTCAGCCGGACTGGGAGCGGCTTTCACTGTATGCGTCAGGCGTTCTGGTGACCAACATCCAGATGCTGACTCAGTGCAACCCGATCCCCGAACCGGCGTTCTTCCAGATGGGAGCCCTGCTCGGCCTGGGCGGCCTTGGAGCACTCAGGTTGCGGCGCCGCTGACCCGAATTCAAGGAGGCCAGGCGGCCTGACGAACGGGCGGAGGCCTTCCGGCCTCCGCTCCGTTGCCGTTACTGAGTCAGAGGTTCCGGCCCCCGCCAGGCCCTGGCGCTACCGGCGGTCCAGGAGCACCTCCCGCTCGTAGCGGCGCACCTCTTCCAGCCACGCCGGGCCAGTGGGCACTCCCTGTCGCTCGCAGTAACAGTCCCACACGGCGCCAAAAGGCAGCGTCTTCAGCTCTTCCATCAGGGCAAGCCTGCCCGTGAAGTCCCCCGAGGCCTCCATCTCTCTCAGCCGGTCCGAGGGCTCGAGAAGAGCAATGAGCAGGGCCTTGAGCATGCACCGCGTCCCGATGACCCAGGCCGCCACCCGGTTGATGCTGGCATCGAAGAAATCCAGCCCGATGTGCACCCTGTCGAGGAATCCTCCCCGCACCAGCTCCTCTGCGATGGCGCGAAGCTCATCGGAAAGGATGACCACGTGGTCCGAGTCCCAGCGGACCCCCCGGCTGACGTGCAGAAGAAGCTCCGGGACGTAGAGGAGGACGCTGGAGATCTTGTCCGAGATGGTCTCCGTTGGATGGAAGTGTCCGGCGTCCAGACACAGGAGCTTGCCGTTCTTCACCGCGTATCCCAGATAGAACTCGTGCGAGCCAACCACATAGCTTTCCGAGCCGATGCCGAACAGTTTGCTTTCGACGGAGTCCCGGTTCAGGGAGGGGTCCAGCGGCTCGGCGAACAGCTCGTCCAGCGACTTCTGCAGGATAAGGCGCGGCGTGAGCCGGTCTGCCGGGATATCCTTGTATCCGTCCGGTATCCAGACGTTGGTGACGCAGGGGGAGCCCAGAGCCTTCCCGATGGCCGCGCCGATCCTGCGGCAGGCGATGCCGTGCTCCACCCAGAACCTGCGGACGCTTTCGTCCCGGCTGGCCAGCGTGAAGCCGCTCTCCGCCAGAGGATGCGAGAAGTAGGAGGGGTTGAAGTCCATCCCCATTCCCTTCGAGGCGGCCCAGTCGATCCATCGGGAGAAGTGCACGGGCGCGAGCTCGTTTCTCTCCACCTTGCGCCCGCCCGTTTCGGCATAGATGGCGTGCAGGTTCAACCGGTGCCGCCCGGGAATCAGCGAGAGGGCTTTGTCGAGGTCGGCCCTCAGTTCGTCGGCGTTGCGCGCTTTTCCGGGATAGTTGCCGGTGGCCTGGATGCCGCCGCCGGAGAGCCCCTCCCCGCTTTCGAACCCCCCGACATCGTCCCCCTGCCAGCAATGCAGGCTGACGGCAATGGCGGCAAGCCGCTCCATCGCCGCCTCCGTGTCCACCCCCAGCTCCGCATACCGTTCCTTCGCCAGAGCGTAGGCCCGCTGGATGCGCTCCGTCTCCATCGCGTCAGAAAACCCCTTCCAGAGATATGCCCCGTCCTGCTTCCCCACCTCTTCCCGGGAATCCTTCCCGGAAGGAGGGAGCCTCAACAGAGAGACGGCAGGCCGGACACGAAAACGCAAGGAAAGAGCGCAGACACGGCCGTCCGAGCGCGTGCGCGATGGAAAGATTGGAGCACACGCACTGAAAAAATGCTGAAGGAAACCGGCAGGCGATGCCGTATAATAGTGCCAAGGGTGGAGGGAACTGAGAAGGGAGCGGTGCCGGCCGGACCTTCCAGGGCACCTCGCTGTATTCAGCCCACCCCACTTCCTTTCCTGAGAGATCAAGGAGGAAACCAACGATGTTCACTGCCTTTGGGCAATGGCGGCGGTCCACCGCAGCTCGAAAAGCTGAGGCAACGGCGGCCATGGCTTTCTTTGGACTGACGCTCCTCACTGTCGCGCTCAACCCGTGTGTCTCGCACGCCCAGGGAAGCTATCCCATCTACGGCATCCATTTCTGGTCGGCAAGCGCCTCATCGGGCTCGCTGCAGATTCAGAACGGCCGTCCGATGTGGACAGTCGAGCTGATGTACACGCAGGACACGCGGACGTGGAACGAGGCCAAGTGGTCGCAGGTTCGATCGAACTTCCAGGCGATGCGCAACAACAACATCCGCATCATCCTGCGTGTGGACTATGCATACTGGTCCACCATCCCTCCTGAGAACAACTGGGTCGAGAAGTATTACTTTGCCCACGACTGCAAGCAGATCGCACAGAGGGTTGGCGACCTTGTCGAGGCCATGATCATCGGTAACGAGCTCCTCGATGGTTATGGCTTTACGGGCGGCTGGTATGCCAAGGTGTTCAACACAGCCGACTCCAGCGATCCGAACTCGGTGTACCCGCTGGTCAAGAGCGTGCGTCCCAACTTGAAGGTCGGCATCTATGCGCCGGGCGGATGGCCCGGGACGGCCAACCTCAATTTCTGGGATACCGTGGTGGCACAGGTGAAAAAAGATAGCAGCGGAAAGCCCCAGATAGACTGTTTCCCGCTGCACGCTTACAGCGGTGCGAGCACCAGGACCAACACGAACGCGGAAGACCCCCGCTACGGAGACGAGTGCGACTTCCGCGGATTCGTGCCCTATATGCGGCGCATCTATGCGATCTTCGGGGCCACCAAGCCGGTCTACATAACAGAGACAAATACCTACTGGTACTACGGAGACTGGGCAACTAACCAGCGTTACTCCGAGCAGAGCTACCGGCCAAACTGGATCAAGGAAGCCTTCCAGGCGGTGGACGACTGGAACAAGGCAAACGACCTCAAGATCTGCGCTCTGTGCTGGTATGTCTGGCAGTATCAGTGCACCCAGGGCTGCGATCAGCTTCAGAACGCGCTGTGCAGGACTGACAACAGCCTCCTGAACATCGCCCGGAACGATTTCTGGTGGGTTACCTACAACACCTACCTGACTCCGGGCAATCCGGGGGGCAACATCAGGATACAGGCCGAGCACTATATGAACAGCGATACCCGCTACGGCCGCGGCCTGGCCAATGCGCTGAGCGGCACAGACTACTACGACACGACGGCCGGAAACTCAGGGAACTTCTACCGCTTCGAGGATGTGGACATCGGAGTCGACCCGTACTATACCACCGTGTTCGTGGGATGGACGGCAGCCGGCGAGTGGTTGAAATACGAAAGCCTCTTCGGCGGCGGGAACTACCGGCTCAAGTTCCGGTTTTCGAGAGGAGCGGCAGGCAGCAGCCAGGTTCGGCTGCTGGTCGACGGAGTCACAAGGTGGACCATGTATCTGGATGACCCGGATGACAACTGGAACACCTACCACGAATCCGGGCTCGGGGCAAGCGTCTACATCCCGGCCGGGCAGCACATCCTGACACTGGTGTTCGATCAGGGTCTGGTCAACATCGACTGGTTCGAGCTGGTGCGGCAGTAGTAACGCGACCCGCCGCCCGGAGCCGTCCAATGGCCCCGGGCGGGTGACGCAAGCACAATGAAGAGCGGCCCGCGGGCGCAAAGCCCGCGGGCCGTTTGTTCTCCTTTCCCCTTGTGTCGTCAGGCAAATGCTGCCGGAGCGTGCGGCGCCCTGAGCATCAAAGGGACACGATGTCCGCCGCGTCGCGGACGAGGATGACGGGGACGATCCGGGTCCCCTGCAACTCGAGCGAGACGATTCCCGTCACCGTCACGAAGCCGGATGCGGGGCGGCTCATCCCGGAGCCGACGCGGCAGGTGATGGCCCGTCCACCGTCGTTCAGGAGGAACTCCGCAGGACCCGCGGAGGTCACCTGGCCCGCAACGCGCACCAGAAGGCCGGTGTTGTTCAGGCCCGAGCCGCCGGTGACGCCCGGCTGAAGGCCGCTGTCACCGCCGCCGACGCTGTCGTTGGCGACGAACAGCGGGCGCAGGGAGGCGCTTCCCGAAACCGCGGACATCGAGCCGAGCAGAAGCACCCGCTCGGGGCCCTGTGTGGCCATCGTCCCGGTCACGCGGACCAGCGAGCCGACGTCGAACGGGCAGCTTCCGACGACCCTGATGCCGCTGCTGCGGTCGGGAGACTGCACGTAGAAGAAGCCGGGACCGACGGCCCCCGTCTTTCCGGAGACGGCAACGCCCTCCAGACTCACGAAGGCCCCGTCCGCCTGCTGCTTCGCCTCCCCGACGCGCAGCTGCTGAGGCGCAGCCGTGGAGCCGGAGAGCCGGACACCCAGAACCCTTCCCGGCATCGGCACGAACTCGCCGGAGCCGTTCCGGTTGTTATAGAGGGCGTCCTGCACGGTCTGGCCGTCCAGGGAAGGCTTTTTCCAGCGCCAGTTCAGGTTGGCATAGTCCAGGCCGGATGCGTGCCAGACACCCGCCACGCTGACCGGTGCGAACACCAGCCAGTAGCGGCGGCCGGCCTCGACCTGGCGGGAGAGGCCCGGAACCCGGACAACCGTTCCCAGATGGGCCTGAGAAAGATCCACGGCCACCGGGGCGAAACCGGCCGGCAGGGCGTCACCTTCCGGGGCGGGAAGGATGTCCACGAAGGCCATGCGGCCCGGTCCCTGATTGTAACCGGCCGTCTGACGGATCTGGGCAATGAACTCCACCTCCGTGACCAGGCCGCTCGTCTGGGGCACGAACGGCTGAACGAGCCAGGCGGCGAACTGACCGCTCACCGGCAGCAGCTCACCCGGCGCGCCCGGGTTCCAGAGCTGGGCCACAGGAACCCCCGTGGTGCCGTTGAGCGTGACCCCTCCGGCAAGGAACGTGGGACGGGCGCCGGTCAGGTCTCCGCTCACCGGAAAGGCATCGTATCCGAGCGACACGCTGTGGGAGAGCTCCCTGCCGATCTGGAACTTCGAGCCGTCACCGATGGTGTCCAGCAGCACACTGCCTCCGTGCGCTGCGGCTCCCAGCAGGATCCCGGCCGATGCCGCCAGCAGGGCAAGGGCTGAGCGCGCCGCGCCTGCCGGCAGACGATTCGTTATTGAGCTGAACATTTCAGGTCTCCTTGATCGCCTCAGGCGCTTACGGGCGCATCTCGACGTAGCCCTCGCCGGGCAGTCCGTCCGGCGCGTCCGGGTCGTTCAGCAGGCTCATCATGCCGTCGCGCACCACCTCACCCGTGATGGGCGACACGAACCCGCAGCGTCCCAGCCCGGGACCGCGGCCGGCGTTCGGACCGGAGGTGCTCACCGTCCGGGTGGCCGCGAAGGTGTTCATGTCGTCGAGCGGGATCAGACCGACCTCGCGGACCAGCGGAGCATTGCCGACCAGGCGGAAGTTCGCCACGTAGTCCTGCAGATTCTGGCTCTGACCGTTGGTGGCATCGAAGCAGTGGTTGTAGGTCCAGAGCGGATACTTCCCGTCGATCACGTTCTTGAAGTAGTGGTTATCCAGGCTCGGGCTGGTGTTGGTGTTCACGTCCGGAACCCCGTTGATGCCCGGCAGGCTGTTGCCGTTCGAGAAGTCGTAGGGCTCGTAGCCGTTGAACTTCGCGACGCGGACGTGCTGCAGGGCGGGAGCCTTCACGGGAGTGAACTTCTGCAGGAAGGTATAGGAGATCGCACCCGGGTTCAGGTCAACGGCGTTGTTCACGGCGCCGCCTCCGGGCTTGAACCCGGGCTGCTTATCGGATGGCTTCACCGCACAGGTCAGATCGGGGATGCCGCTCCGGTGATAGTTGACGCCGTCGTCGCCGATGGCCACCGGCTGACCGTTGACTTCGGTCAGCACGGTCCCGTTCGGACTGGTCTCCACCCCCCTCATCATCAGGTTGAGGAACGTGATCCCGGTTCCGGAGAGGGGCTCGCGATAGTAGTTCAGGAGCGGCATATGGCCGTTCTGGGCTCCGAAGAACACGTCCCAGTTGTCCACCGCTCCGGCCATGATCATCCGCATCATCTGGTTGGTGATGTTCAGAGGCTGCCCGCCGGTCCACTGCTCGACGCTGTCATTGTAGATGACGGCGAGCACCGCGACGGCCAGGATGTTGTCCTTCGTGGTGCGGAAGTTGGCCGGGTTCAGCTGCGGCTGAGCCGTTCCGCCGGGAGGCGGCGGGAAGAGCCGGTTGTAGCGGTCGATGGCTCGGACACCGGAGTCGATGTAGCACTCAGAGAGACCGCCTTCGATCGGGATGCCCCCTGCGGCCAACCGCGCATTGATGTCGGCCTGGACCTGGGCCCAGTCAGGATCGGTGATGGCGTTGCCGTTGATGTCCACGAAGGTGGGCTTGCCCGATGCAAGCGGGGCGAACTCGTAGATTTTCTGGCGGTTCACGACGAAGCGCAGACCCAGCACGGAGTCCGCGCGGATGGTGATTCCGTAGAGAATATCGCCGTTCGAGAGCTTGAGGTAGGCGATCTCACACTGGGACTTATCTCCGGTGAACCTCACCTGGTTCGGAGCAAAAGTGGTCGGCTCGGACCACTGGGGATCGTCCGCCCTCATCCGGGCGGCGGTGTAGGCATACTTGACCGTCCCGGTATCTGGCGGCACGTTCTTCTGCTTGAGGGTGATGTCCATCATCTTGGGAGCGCAGCCTCGCTGCACGCCGCCGGCAGCAAACGGGCTGAGCTGCATGGTCATTCCGCTCGCTCCCCCGACACAGGTGAAGAACCTCACCTCCGCCGGGCAGGGCGCAGAAAGAAGGGTCGCGGCGGCCGCAGCTGCGGCCAACGTCAAGCCGAGTCTCATTGCAGTTTCCTTTCTCCTTTGAGCTGTCTTTCGCGCCGCGGACCGATCTGGCGAAAGGGCCGTGGCCCGCGGACTTCAGCCGACCTGGTCCGGCGGGCGCGCCGGACCGCTTTCTGGCTCCCGAATCGCGCTCCGGGGCGTGCCGCGGACAACGGAACAGCTACAGGCGGCCGGCTCTGTTGTCGACCAATCCCGTTCCGGCGGCGGCACCGGGGCGGTTTCGCGGGAGCCAAACCTTTGCATCACGGCTTCCAGGGGTTGCTGTCCACGTCGGCGACGACGGTGTCGGACTCTTTGGGGACGTGCCGCATCCAGGGGAGCACCGCCTGAAGGCTTCTGCTGTCGCGGTATTTGAAGTAGCCCGCATGGCCGTCCACAAACGCCACGTTGCCCCCGTCCCGGTGGTGGGGAAGGCCGAACGACTTGTTCGGTCCGTCCCCTCCGGTGATCACGCTGGCCGACTGGGCAAAAGTGTAGTCCCGAAGCCAGAGGGTCTTGGTGCGGCCGGCTCCGTCAATGCCCGCGCCGGTGGGAACGAAGCCGGGGTTTCCCTCGATCAGCAGGATGCAGAGCGCCGGGCGCGCCACCGAACTCTCGCGCTGCGACCTGGGAGTGAGCACTGCGGCCGACGCGGAGCTCTTCTCGGCGCCAAGGTAGACGTTGTACAGGTAGGTGATCGGGGTCCGCGGGTTTCGCGAGTCGGGACCGAGACTGCCGGGCTGTGCCGGGTCGGGCGGCGGCGCGGGCGACGACGGGCAACGGAATATGTTCTCGGATTTGGCGTAACGGTAGCAGGCATTCTGCCACTCGAGGCTGTAATCGCTGGTGGCGAACTTGAAGCCGCCAAGCGGGAAGAAGCCGCCGTAGTCGCCCTTGTACATCTCGATGCAGTGAGCCAGCTGCTTGATGTTGCTCAGGCAGGCCGTCCGCTGCGCCGTCTTGCGCGCCGAGCTGAACACGGGAAACAGAATCCCCGCCAGAATGGCGATGATCGCAATCACGACCAGAAGCTCGATAAGGGTGAACCCCTTGCTTCTTCTGACGAACCCTTGCGACATGGTGAGTCCTCCGTGACCGGTTTTCCGCCCTGAGTCTAGAGCGCGCGTCTCAAGGGTCCATCAGACGGCTGTCAACAATGAATCAGAAGTTAACAGGGAAGATGAAACAGGCGGTCAATATTGCCTTACGGCTGAGGCAGACGGAAAACAGGCCACTTCTTTCAGGCGGGTTTCACTTTGACGTTTGTAACATTTTTCGCGCGCCTGCGTGTTCACGCTCGGCCGGGCGACCCGTTCGCAGGACCACGAAGGGCAACCCCCGCAGCGGCAGCAAGCGGGCGGATTATGCGATTTTTGCAGGAATGCTCTCGCTAAGGCGGGGACGGCTCGCAGCGTTCTTGCGGAAATGTTGCCGCTCACGAGTGTACCGGCCAGGCTGAGCTCCCCTCCGGAGGAGTGGGCGCGGCCGGGGGCGAAGGAACAAGCAAGAGGACGGCGCTGTCTTCCGGGGCCCGGGATGACGGAGGGACTTTCAATGGACGCCATCGAGTGCATGAAAAGCAGACGCAGCGTACGCAGCTACCGGCCAGGGGATGTGGCACGGGAGGTGCTGGAGGATATCGTGGACTGCGGACGGCTGGCCGCCACGGCCATCAATATTCAGCCATGGCATTTCGTGGTCGTGACGGACAGGGAACGGCTGCGGACCATCGCGGAAATGACGGACTATGGCAAGTTCATCGCCAGCGCCTCCGCCTGCATCGCCGTGCTGTGCGAGGAGGGCAAATACTATCTGGAAGACGGCAGCGCGGCCACCCAGAACATCCTGAACGCCGCGCGGGCGCACGGGCTCGGCAGCTGCTGGGTGGCCGGAGACAAGAAGCCCTACGCCCGGGACGTAGCGAGATATCTGGGAGCGCCGGAAGACGTGAAGCTGGTGTCACTGGTGGCTATCGGCCATCCCGACGTCATCCCGGAGCCCGAGAAGAAGCCTCTCTCGCAGGTGCTTCACTGGGAGACATTCTGAAGGGGGTCAAGGCCTTTGCCCGGCCTGTTCGGAACCGAGCCGGACTACCGGCGCCTGGTCGCTGTTTTGCGGAGACAGAAACCGGACCGCGTGCCGGTGTACGAGTTCTTCAGCGATACGTCCGTGCAGGAGCGTGCCGCCGGAGAGGTGCGCGAGGAACCGCGGCTGCCTCTGGGCGGCAGGCCGGACTGCGATCCGCACATCCGTTGTCAGTATCTGCTGGGATACGACTACCTGAGCCCGGGCGTGGGATTCGGTTTCTATTCCCGCATCGGAAGCCAGCCCATCAAGGACGCGAGCGGTTTCGAGCGCAACTATCTGGATGACCGCCACGCCCCCATCAAGGACCGCCGCTCCTTCGAAGAGTTCGACTGGCCGACTCCCGGCGAGGTGTCCTTCGAGCTGGTGGACTACTGCGCCGCCCACCTGCCCGAGGGAATGAAGCTGGTCGCCAACCTGGGAGGCGGGCTGCTGGAATGGGCGATGTGGCTGGTGGGAGCCGAAGACTTCTGCCTGATGGTCTACGACGACCCGGAACTGGTCCGCGAGATCATAGCCCGGATCAATGATCAGCAGGTAGCCGTCGCCCGGCAGGCAGCGTCCCACCCGGACGTGATCGCCTGCGCACTGGGCGACGATATGGGGTTCAAGACGCAGACATTCCTGCCCCCGGATGCTCTGCGCGAGCTCATCTTCCCGGGTCTGAAGCGCATCGCCGACGCCGTCCACGCGGAGGGCAAGGCGTTCATCCTGCACTCGTGCGGAAACCTGACGCTGGTGATGGACGACCTGATCGATACGGTCCGCATCGACGCCAAGCACAGCTTCGAGGACGTGATCATGCCGGTCACCGAGGCGAAGAAGAGGTGGGGAGAACGCGTGGCGATCCTCGGCGGCGTGGACGTGGACGTGCTTTGCACGGCGGAGGAGCCCGCGCTCCGGAGCTACGTCCGGAACATTGTGGAGCAGTGCGGCCCAAGCGGGGGCTTTGCGGTGGGAAGCGGCAACTCCATCGCCAACTACGTGCCTCCCCGCAACCTGCGGGTGATGCTGGACGAAGCGTTCCGCTGTCAGGGCGCGGGTCTGTGAGCGGCGTTCAGAACTCCGGCGGCAGCTCCTTCAGCTGAGCGTAGGAGAAGACCGGCCCGTCGATGCAGACGAACTTCTCGCCGATGTTGCACCGCCCGCATTTTCCGATGCCGCACTTCATTTTCATCTCAAGCGTCGTGTAGATCTGCTCCGGGGCGAAGTTCAGCTTTTCGAGACTTTCGAGGACATACTTGATCATGATGGGCGGCCCGCACGTGATGGCGATGGTGTTGGCGGGCGACGGCGCCAGGTCCATCAGGTAGGCGGGCACGAAGCCGACGTTGCCCTGCCAGCTCTCATCACCGCGATCCACCGTCAGGAACACCCGGGTGTCCGGCGCCGAGCGCCAGTCGTCGAACTCGCTCCTGAAGCAAAGATCCTGCGGAGTGCGCGCGCCGTAGATCAGATCGATGGGGCCGTAGTCGGCGCGGTTGTCCAGGCAGAAGTTCAGCAGGGAGCGAAGCGGAGCCATGCCGATGCCCCCTCCGATGAACAGCAGCCTCTTCCCCTTCCACTCGCCGTACGGGAACCAGTTGCCGAAGGGGCCGCGGATGCCCACCATATCGCCGGGGCTCATCTCGTGGAGCGCAGTGGTCACCTGCCCCACCTGCTTGACGCTGAACTCCACGACGCCGGGGCGGGTGGGAGTGGAGGTGAGACAGAACGTGGCCTCTCCCACCCCGAACACGGACACCTCCTGGAACTGTCCGGGCTCGTAGGTGAAGCTTTCGCGGAGCTCAGGATCGCGGAACACGGCCCGGAAAGTGCGCGTGTCCGGCGTCTCCTCGATGATCTCTTCGACCGTCGCCAGATCAGGCTGATACGGATTCGCAGCCATTTTCCTTCACAATCTCCGACAGCACCCCGCGCAGATCCGCGTTGACCGGGCAGAGCTCCACGCAACGTCCGCAGCCCACGCAGCCGCAGATCCCGCACTGACGCACGATGTACTTGAACTTGTGCGAAATCCTCTGACGCACCCGCTCCCTGCGCGACGGGCGCGGGTTGTGGCCGTGCCCCATCTTCGTGAAGTCGCAGAACTGGCAGGTGTCGCGCACCCGGAAGCGCTCGACCCGGCCTCCGCCGATGGTCTCGTCCTGAATGTCGAAGCACGTGCAGGTGGGACACAGGAACGAGCAGACTCCGCAGCCGATGCACTTTTCGGCGACGGCGTCCCACGCCGGCTCCTCCCAGTCCACCGCCGCGGCCACCGCCTCCGGGTCGAACGGCTCGGCAGCCTCCCTGAGGGCGTTCCAGACGACATCGCGCCGGGCCAGATCGTCCCCGGAGGGCTCCCGGAACGCCGGGCAGCCGAGCAGCTCCTCGCCCGCCGACGTGTTCGCGCTGGCCAGATAGCCATCGCCCACGTCCGTGAGCGCCACATCCGCCGCCAGGCTCCATTCCACGGGATCCCCCACACTGGAACAGAAGCAGCTCCAGCGCTTGCTCTCGCAGACATAAGCGACCGTGACCAGGCTCCCGCGCCGAGCGGCATAGTACGGGTCCTGGAAGCGCCCGTCCAGGAACACCCTGTCCAGCACCTCCAGCGACCGGACGTCGCAGGGCTTCATCCCCAGCATGAGCGTGGGAGCGAATTCTCCTCCGGCCGGCAGGAGCCTCGGTTCCCCGTCGCCGGGATCGAACGTGAACAGGGTCTCGCAGGACGGCAGGACGGCTTCTTTGGGCGGCAGACAGGAGCGGCGGTTGTCCAGAACCGGCAGCCGGTCCTGGGACAGTGGCGCGAACGCCCGCGAGCCGTCCTCCGACTCCACCGGCCCGAGCAGGTGGTAGCGGGCGGATGCCCACTCCAGCCAGTCCTTCAGCGCTGCTTTAGGTAAAAGTCTGTCCAAGGCTCTCTCCTGAAGACCTGTACAGCAGGCCGCTCCCGGTGCCGCTCACCCTGCGGGACCGTCGTCATCGTCCCGGTAGGTCGCCAGCACGGGCTCCGCATCCGGATCCATCCCGGCCCGGTAACCGAAGAGACCGTCCACCTCCTCGGCCATCCGGCGCATCAATGTCTGAATGGGGATTCCGGCCGGGCACACCCGTTCGCACTCTCCGCAGCCCACGCAGCGCCCTGCCATATGGAACGCCCGCGTGGTGTGATACATCCAGTTTTCGGGCCCGGCGATCCTCTTTGAGACCCATCCCACAGGAAGACGGTCCGTGAAACACTCGCTGCAGTAGCAGGCCGGGCAGACCTGGCGGCACGCATAGCAGCGCACGCACTTTGCAAACTGCTCCGCCCAGAACTCCCGCCGGGCGTCCAGATCCTCCGGCAGAACGCCGTCCCGCGCCGGTGACGGCGCGGCCGCCTCACCGACGACGACATCCCAGAGCGGCGGAACCGGCGTATCGCAGAACAGGCAGGCCCTCTTCAGGACCGCCTCCCGCTGCAGCTCAGCCGGCCCGTCGCCGCAGTCGGCGACGAGAGCGCCGCCGCCGGCCTCCAGCGACTTCAGCTTCCCCTCGTCCACTCCGGCCGACGCGAGGCGGCCGGCGTCCACCACCCCGGAGCAGGCGACCCCGATGACGTGGACATCCTCGCGACGGAGCTGTTTCTCCTGGATGAGCGTGACGATGGAGCGCGCGTCGCATCCTTTGGCCACCACGGCGACCTTTCCCCGCGCGGCCTGTTCGCGGACGTAGAGGGCGAGATTGGCGGCGCAGGCCGGAGACCAGAACAGGCGCTCCGCATCTTCCGGCTTCCGGACGAACACCGGAGTGGCCCTGGCCGGCGTGCTGCCCGGGGCATATCCGATGACCACGCTCACCTCGCCCGATTCGAGCAGGCGGCGCGCCTCGGCGCGGATCTGTTCGGTGTGACTGTTCATTGCGCCTTCACCTCGAGCTCCCGGGGCTCGTCCCGGGTCGCGGCCACAGGGATCAGCAGTGGAACCGGCCTGCCCACCCCCTGGAACGGGCCAAGCTTGCGGATGCGCTCGGTCATCTCCCGCACGCTCTCCGCCCAGCGCGCTCCCTCCGAGGCGGAGACCCACTGAAACTGGAACCGCTCCCGCGGGATGCCCATCGTCTCGAGGAACCGGGTCAGCAGGGTGAGCCGCCGCCGGGCGTAGTAGTTCCCCTTCGCATAGTGGCAATCGCCGGGATGGCAGCCGCTGACCAGCACGCCGTCGAACCCGCGCATGAATCCTTTCAGCACGAACTGCGGGTCCACGCGCCCGCTGCACGGGACGCGGATGATGCGCACGTTGGGCGGATGCAGCAGGCGCGCCGACCCCGCAAGGTCCGCGCCTGCATACGAGCACCAGTTGCACAGGATGCCCAGGATCCGGGGCTCCCAGTCCCCGGAGGAGCTCTGCGCTTCCGTCAGCGCCGTCCCGCTGTATTCCTGAGTGTCCGCCACCGTCGTCCGGTCTCCTTTCAAGCCAGCGCCAGAGCGTCGATCTCCGAGAGGACCTGGGCGTTGGTGAAACCCCGCAGGTCGATGCAGCTGCCGCGGCAGCCGGCCACGCACGTCCCGCAGCCGTGGCAGAGTCCCTCGTTGACGCGGGCGGCACGCCGCGAAGCTCCGTTCTTTCCGTTCACGTCCACCAGTTCGATGGCGGAAAACGGGCAGACCCGCACGCACTGCCCGCAGGCCACGCAATCCTCCTCCCTGACGGAGGCGATCATCGGCTCGGAGAGCAGATGCGGCTTCGAGAACAGCCCGGCCACCTTGGACGCCGCGCCCGACGCCTGCGCCACCGTGTCCGGGATGTCCTTGGGGTACTGGCACGCTCCCGCCAGGTAGATGCCCGAAGACAGAACTTCCACGGGCTTCAGCTTGGGATGGGCTTCCGAGAACCAGTTGTGCTGATCGGTGGAGATTCCCAGCCTGCGCGCCAGCTCTTTCGCGTCGTCCTGAGGCTCCATCGCGGTGGCCAGAACGACCAGGTCGGCATCGATCTCCACCGGACGCCCCAGCAGGGTGTCCGCGCCCTTGACCACCACCCTGTCCCCGTGCCGGTAGATGCGGGAGACGCGCCCGCGGATATAGTGCGCGCCGTACTCCTCGATGGTGCGACGGACGAACTCCTCGTAGCCCTTCCCGTTCGCACGGATGTCCATGTAGAACACGTAAGCCTGCGTGTCCGGATACTTCTCCTTCAGAAGCAGGGCGTGCTTGGCGGTGTACATGCAGCAGACCTTGCTGCAGTATTCGTGGCCGTGGTTCTCGCTGCGGCTCCCCACGCACGCCACGAACACCACCGTCTTCGGCGGGCGGTGGTCGGAGGGACGCACGATCTTGCCCTCCGTCGGGCCGGACGCGTTCATCAGCCGCTCGAACTGCAGCCCGGAGATAACGTCCGGGATGCCTCCGTAACCGTATTCGCCGATCTGAGAGTGGTCCCACATCTTGAAGCCGGTGGCCACCACGATGGCGCCGAACTGCCCGGTGATCACCTCATCTTCCTGATCGTAGGCGATGGCCCCGGTGGGACACAGCTTCTGGCAGACCCCGCACTTCAGACCGTTGTTCAGCCGGCAGTGCTGCCGGTCGATGACGGGGACGTTCGGCACCGCCTGAGGGAACGGCACGTAGATGGCGCGCCGCTCGCCCATCCCCTCTTCGAACTCATTGGGCACCTTGACGGGACACTTGCTGTAGCAGACACCGCACCCCGTGCACTTCTCCATATCGACCCCGCGGGCTCTCCTCCGGATGCGCACGGTGAAGTTCCCGACAAACCCGGAGACCTCTTCCACCTCCGCGTAGGTCAGAATGGTGATGTTCGGGTGCGACGCGCAGTCCACCATCTTGGGAGTCAGGATGCACGCCGCACAGTCCAGAGTGGGAAACGTCTTGTCGTACTGCGCCATCCGGCCGCCGATGGAAGGGGTGCGCTCAACGAGCGTCACCGGGTAGCCCGCATCGGCGATGTCCAGCGCCGCCTGGATGCCGGCCACCCCTCCCCCGATCACGAGCGCCCTCTTCGTGATGGGGATCTCGTTCCGGAAGAGCGGGAAGTCGCGCCGCGCTTTGGCCACGGCCATCCGAACCAGATCTATCGCCTTCTCCGTGGCCGCTTCGCGGTCCTGATGCACCCAGGAGCAGTGCTCGCGGATGTTGGCCATCTCCACCAGATACGGGTTGAGCCCGGCCTCGGCGATACATCGCTGGAACGTCGGCTCGTGCAGCCTGGGGGAGCAGGAGGCGACCACCACACGGTCGAGGCGATGCTCCCGGATGGCGTCGCGGACCATGGTCTGCCCCGGCTCGGAGCACATATACTTGTAGTCCGTGGAGAAGACCACGCCGGGGATGCGCCTGGCAGCCTCCGCGACGCGCTGGACGTCCACCGTCCTCGCGATATTGGATCCGCACCAGCAGACAAACACGCCGACTCGCGCCATCGTCCGCTCCTATCCTCGCCTGGCAGTGCCCATCAGCAAGGCTCCTCCTGCCGGGCCGCCGCGCCCTCCCGGCACGTCACGGCGGAGGCGTCCACAAAATGCATCTTCAGCCAGCGCCCGGCTCCCGGCAACCCCATCGCCAGGCCCATCAGTTCAGTGAAGTAGAGCACGGGCATGCTGAAGTCCTCGCCCGCGGCCTTCAGGGACTCGGCCTGCCGCATATCCAGATTGGTCATGCACAGAGGGCACGCGCAAACCACACACCCGGCACCGCAGTCCCGGGCCATCTTGAGGATGTTCGCGCTGAGAGTCCGCACCACGTCCGTTCGAGCCAGAGACAGCCCCGCCCCGCAGCATTCTGTCTTGTGCGGCCATTCGACTGGCTCCCCGCCAAGGGCCCGCACCAGTTCGTCGAGCGACTGCGGGTCCTCCACTCGCTCCTCCGTCCCGAGCGCGCGCGGCGGACGCACCAGCAGGCAGCCGTAATAGCAGGCCACCTTCAAACCTTCCAGGGGCCGCTTCACCGCGTCGCGGATCCGCTCTGCGCCCACGTCGCGGACCACGACGTCGAGAAGAGCCCGCGCCTTCGCGCTGCCCTCCAGAGGCCGGCCAAGCATCTCCCGGACCTCCGCCGCCAGGGAACCATCGTCCTGCAGTTCCCGGCCGGCGACAGCCAGCCGGTTGTAGCAGGCGGCGCAGGGGACCGCAACCTCCCGCATCCCCATCTCCTCCACCAGCGCCAGGTTCCGGGCGGCCAGCGCGACGCCGAGCAGGTGATCGCGGGCGTGCGCGCTGCTCGCGCCGCAGCAGTTCCAGTCCGGCACCTCCCGCAGCTCGACGCCCAGCGCCGAGCAGACCGCGCGCGCGGACAGGTCGTACTCCTTCGCGGTGGCGTGAAGGGAGCAGCCGGGATAGTAGGCGTAGACCCGCTCACCGTCCATGGCCGTCATCCTCCGCCGGGCGCCTCCGGCACTCCTCGAACAGCCGCCTGACCTCTTCCCGGCCCTTCACCGTCCCGGGAAGCACAGCCAGCTTGCCTTTCGCCATCATCGCCGCGCCTGCGGGCACATCCTGCAAGAGCCTGCCGGTCCTGAGCTTGAAAGCCGCCACCAGCGCCAGCTCGTGAAGGCGGCCGCCCCGCTCCAGCCCCTGAAGGAAAGTGTCGTGGAAGGCTCGAACGGCCGGCTCCGGGCAGCGGATTCCCCGGCGCGCCGCAATCTGCCTGAGAGAGTCCATCACGCGGGGAAGATCCACCAGCCGGGGACAGCGGGTGACGCAGGTGTTGCACCCGACACAGAGCCAGATGGAGCGGCTGCCGAGAACCTCGCCGGACATCCCCGCCAGAGCCACCCGGGTGACCTGATTGGGCATCAGGTCCATCGCGAACGCCACGGGACAGCCGGCCGTGCACTCGCCGCACTGATAGCAAGCAGACAGCTTCTGCCCGCTCAGCGCCTCGACCTGCCGGGCAAAGCCGGGCTCGGCCGGCCTGCCCCCGATCCTGACCTCGCCTGAAGACGGGGCGGACTGAGCAGAGATCGCATCACCCACGTGAAAGCTCCTGTTTCGCGGCCGCGCGCCGCCGGGCCGGGATCCGGAACGCCGCAAAGATGCCAGCGCATTCCCCTTCGGATGTCTCGAAGTCTGACGGTAGCGTCAGCGCCCACTCCCCGGGCGGCAGGGAACTTCTTCGTCCGAACGGCGCGCCTGCAACCCGCCTCCAACAGAATGATAGCCTTTCGCAGGCGGTTGCGAAAAGAGGACTTCGGTACTACTCTTCACGAACGGCCTCGCGGACGGGCCCCGTTTCCACGCCATGCGGGATTTTTCAGGGCAAAACCTGTTGACCGGCGGCCGCGCGCCCGGGGGGCGGCGCAGGATCCAGCGCGGGGCGCCCGGGAACCCGTGCCGTTCCCGCTGCTTGAGGGTGCGGCGCGAGACGGCGACACCTCTCCATGGACGTCTTCTCCGGCCCGGACGCAAGGAGGCCGTTCCCCGCAGTCCTACCCACCCGTCCTTATGGAGAAGAGATCGGCGTCCGTCAGCACGAACCTGAGCATGAGCGGACCGCCGCGGAGCTCTCCCAGGCGCCGGCCGTCTTTCCAGCGGTAGACGGCATCGAGCTAATCGCCGAAGAGCGCGGGCGCATCCGCCAGAGCGAACCCCGGCACGGGATCCCCCGATGGGTCCAGCACCTCCACGCGAACCGAGCCCGCCGCCGAAGTGCTGTAGTTCAGGATGAGATCCCCGTCGCGAAGCACGCTGAAGTAGGCGCACCAGGTTCCCTCCCAGGGCCTCTCCGCCTGCCAGACCACCTCGCGGCGGACGGGCTCGTGAAGCTTCAGCGCGGCTCCTTTCATCTCCCGGATCAGCCAGGAGTCCACGAACATCTCGACGCGGCTGCCCAGATCCACGACATCCTCCCTCCCCGGGCCTGCCGCCGGGTCCGCGGCTGGCCCCGCGGGCGCGAGAAGCATCATCACCGCCGCCAGTGCCGCCCTACCGGCTCTCATCGATGGCCTGGCGCATCTCGCGGAGGACGCGCGGGACGGCGACGGGCTCAGGCTCCTCCGCCTCGAACTCCAGGGCAAGGTATCCGCTGTATCCGCCGTCTCGGAGGATGCCGATGACCCGCCGAAGGTCGGCCGGAACTTTGGGGCCGCCGCCCGGCATGATCTCCGTCTTGTACTGCACCGTCACGGCATACGGCACGCAGCGGGCGATGTCCGCATAGGGATCCTCGGTGCGGAAGTTGCCGCTGTCCAGCGTCACCGCAAACCACGGCGAGCCGACCTCTTTCACCAGCGCCAGCAGGTTTTCCGAGTCGTGGACGATTCCGCCGTGGTTCTCCACCGCAAGGATGACCCCCTTCTCTGCCGCGTAGTCCAGACACTCGCGCACTGTCTCCACGCACAGCTTCCTCTGAGCCGGGATGTCGCCTTTCGCGTCTCCGCCCGCGAACACCCGGATGCAGGGCGCTCCCATCAGAAGCGCGCGATCGATCCAGAGCTTCGTGTGCCGCACCATCTCCTCGCGCTCCGCGCCCGCAGGCTTGCAGTAATCCGTGCGGATAGCGGTGCCGGAGATGTCCAGTCCCATCCGGTGCGCCCTGGCCTTGAACTCCGCCAGGTAGGAGTCCGGGAGGGGGTCCGGAAAATAATAGGCCGTGGGCTCCACCCCGTCGCACCCGCAATCCGCGCAGATGCGCAGATAGTCGTCCAGAGTCATGGGGTTCGCGGGGTCCTTCCCGGTAAGCTGGTTGCGGAAACTGTAGGCGCAGCAGGAGAGCTTCAGACGGCTCCTTCTGCCTCCCCCCGAGGACATCTGCGCCTCGGCGGGCATCCCGGCCAGCCCGGTCAGTGCGGCGCCTGCCGCCAGCACGAAACCGCTCCTCAGAAGCTCGCGACGGGTCAGGTGTTCCATCATTTCTCGTGACTCCTGCAGCCGGCCGGGGAGGGGGGGCGAATCGGCCGCCCGCGGCTCCCGGGAACCGGTCCTTGACTGCAGAGCTGTTCGCCCTTTTCCCTGCCTCGTCCTGCCGCCATCGCCGCGCCGCAACGGGCGGACGGATCCGGGTATACTGCAGCGAGTCCCGCCGCGAGGCGTCCGTGCGGATGTTCACCCTGCAGAGATGACACGCAGACCGGTCGATTCTCCGGAACCACCCGGGCGCATCGGGGGAGCGCCGGCGCGCCGCGGGCTGCCCGGCGCCGTCGCCGTGCTGCGGGTCCCCGTCCGCGTCATCAGCGGGCTTGGCGCGCTGGTGCTGCTGGGGGCCTTTCTGCTGCTTCTGCCGCACTCGGGCGCGCAGCGCCAGCTGCAGCTGAATGAGGCGTTATTCACCGCGGTCTCCGCGCTGACCGTGACCGGACTGACCGTCATCACGCCGTTCACGGACCTGAGCCTTCCCGGCAAGCTTGTGCTGCTAGCGCTCATTCAGGTGGGCGGAGTGGGATATATGACGCTTGCCACCCTGGCGTTCCGTCTTCTGGGACGGCAGGTCTCCTTCGTGGACCGGCTGGCGCTGCGGGAAGCGATCGGCCTTCGCGAGGGAGGGAGCGTCGTGCAGCTGGTGCGCCATATCCTGACGGCGGTCCTGCTCGTGGAGGGGGCTGGAGCGATCCTGCTTTACTGGCACTGGCGGGAGATCCTGCCGGGACCGGAGCGGATGCTGTACGCCGTCTTCCACGCCGTCTCCGCCTTCTGCAACGCGGGATTCGACCTCTTTCACGGCCGCCCCGGTTTTCCGGACGGCGTGCCCAATGACACTGTCACGCTGGCAGTGATGGGCACGTTGATATTCCTGGGAACGCTGGGGATCCCGGTGCTGTTCGACCTGCTCACGTTCTCCTGGCGAAGAAGGCTCTCGCTTCACACCCGTATCACCCTGCCCGTGATCGCATTGCTGAGCGCCGGCGGAGCGCTCGGACTGCTGATATCCGAGTCGTTCACGGGCGGCGTGCTGTCGGGCCATCCGCCCCATCGCCAGATCATTCTTGCGCTCTACCAGTCTGTCTCCGGGCGTACCGCGGGATTCGTGTGCATTCCGGAACTGGGCACCCTTCATCCCAGCAGCGACTTCCTGCTGAACTGCCTGATGTTCATCGGATCCGCACCCGCCTCGATGGGCGGAGGGATCACGACGGGCACGCTGGTGACCCTGGTGCTCGCCATCTGGGCTTACGGGCGAGGCTGGCAGACCCCCATCGTCGGCGGGCGGGCCGTTCCCGGCGAGATGGTCCGCAAGGCGGCGGCCGTGTTCGCGCTGTCGGTGTTCGTGGTGGTGAGCGCGACGTGGCTGCTCCTCGTGACCCATCATACGGCGCTCCAGCCGACCCTGTTCGAGGTGGTCTCGGCATTCGCGACTTGCGGGCTTTCCCTGGGGATGACCCGTGACCTGAACCTGTTCGGGCAGATCCTGATCATGGCGATGATGTTCTGGGGACGGCTGGGAGCGCTGACGGTGATCATCGTGCTGACACGCCGACGGCCGCCGCGGCTGGTCGCTTATCCGGAGGAGCGGATCCTGATCGGCTGAGGCACGGCGGAACTCCCCGGGCCGTCCTCCGGTCAGAGGAAGAGAGGCACGCGCTGGCGGAAAGGGGCGGACAGCCATGCTCCCCGGAGCACCCCACGAAGGGCCGGTGCGCATGCGGCGCATCTGGCTGCGGAAGAAAGGGCTTGTGAAGCTGATCCGGGCCATGTATCACGAAGGGCCGGACAGGCCCATCGTCGTGCTGCTGCCTCCGGAAGAGCGCCCCGACCTGCGCGAGCGCACCAGCCGCTCCTCCATGGACCTGGTGGAGGCCGTGACCGCGAGCGCTTCCGGTCCGCAGGAGCAGGAGGAGGAGCAGGCGTCCCGCGGAATACCGCGGGAGCGCATCACGGTCATTCCCGCCTGCGACAGTCCGGAGGAGGCTCTGGGGCAGCTCGGCATCTGCCTGTCGCGACCGGGTAGACATGTCATCCTCTACCAGGGGAAGCATTGCCGGCAGATGGAGAGAGCTCTTCTGACGGGAGAGGCTCGCGGCAGGTTCCTGCTCATGGACGTGCGCTTCGAGGTGGACGAGCTTCAGAGGGACTCCGAGCCTGCGGGCAAGTTCTCCTGCGTCAGCGTGGGCGTCCGCGAGCTGCCTGCCCCCGGCTTCTGAAAGGGGACTTTCGTCTCAGTCCGGCAGCGGACGGCCGCGGGTCTCCGGGCCCAGAGCCACCCCTGCAAAGCCCAGAAAATACACCAGCGCCACGAGGCTTGCGGCCACCCGCAGCCCCGCGGCCGGGTCATCCGGCTGAGTGAACCGCGCCGCAAGACTCCCCAGAAGGAACGGCGCCGCAGCGGCCAGCAGCCGCGCGGAGTTGTAGCAGAAACCCACCCCGGTGGCACGAAGGCGTGTGGGAAAGAGCTCGGGGAAGTAGACCGCGAACGCCGAAAACGGCGCAAGCGCCGCGAAACCCATCACGAACCCCCAGCCGTAGGCGGTGGCCATATCCCGGACGCCCCAGAACGTGCCTTCCACGGCCGCGAACGCAAGCGCGAAGAACAGATACATCGCGGGCTTGCGCCCGATGCGCTCGCTGAGGGCAGCATATGCGAAGATGCCGAAGAACGCTCCGATCTGCTGGATGAAGAACGCCTGGCTGCGGAACCGCGCCAGCGCCGCCTTCTGGGCCTCCTCCGACAGGTGCGACAGAGCAGGCTTGAGAACCGCTCCCACCAGATCCGGCAGGAAAAACCCCACTCCCCAGAGCCCGCCCACGCCGGCTATGGCGATCAGCACGCCGGCGAGGGTGTTGCGCCGGAGCGCCGGGTCGCGGACCAGGTCGCCGATGGCCCCGAGCTGCCTGCGCACGCCGGCCCCGGCCGCATCCCGCCGCGCCCGCTCCCAGCGGTCCGGCTCGCGGATGCTCATCCGGATCCAGACCACCAGGAGAGCGGGGAAGACGCCCACCCAGTACACCACGCGCCACCCCACATCGCTCAACAGATACACGATGACCGCGGCGCCCATGTTGCCGAACGCCGAAAGCGCCTGGAGCGTGCCGAGCGCCATCGCGCGGGAGCGGTCGGGCCAGACCTCCGCCACGAGCGCGGCCCCCGCCGCGAACTCACCGCCGATGCCGATACCCGTCAGAAACCGCGCAACGGCATACTGCTCCCAGCTCTGCACGAATCCGCTGAGCATCGTGAACAGCGCGTAGATCAGGATGGTGATGATCATCGTCCGGGCGCGGCCGAGCCTGTCACCCAGAATGCCGAACACGAACCCCCCGACCGCCCAGCCGATCAGGAAGAACGCCGTGATGAGCGGGCCGATACGCGCCGCCGCCCTCTGAAGTGCGGCAGGGTCGGAATAATGAGGTTCCAGCAGCTCCAGCACGGACACCTGCCGGACCAGGTTGAACAGGTTCTGGTCCAGGCAGTCGAACATCCAGCCGAGCGCCGCGATGACGAGCACCAGCCACGAGTAGCGTGGGATCCCCTGGAACCACCGCAGCCCGGCACCCTCGTCCTGCCGCATGCCAGCGCTCATGCGGCCGCCATCGCAAGAAGCCGTGCCTGACGGAACGCCTCCGCCGCGTTCATCGGACCTTTCACGTCAGTCTCCCGGCTGCAGCGCCGCCCAGAGGGCGCGGTAGTAGCGCATGAAGCGCTCGATGTCTTGCGGATCTTTCGTGCCCGCGAGTGGCTGAATCTCCTGGAGCGTGAAGCGGTCATAGCCAGCCGCGCGCAGGAGCGCGAACAGCTCGCGCCACGGATAGTCGTTGGCCAGCTCCGTGATGTGGCAGGACCGGATGAACGGACGGAGCAGCTCGAAGTACTCCCGGATGCTGCCGTCTTTCACATCCGTGGGGTTGGAGTTCCAGCACACCCCCACCGAAGGATGGCCGCAGACGTCCATGATCCGCCGGATGCGCGGGGGATGCTGAGTCTCGTGGCCGTGAACCTCCAGCCAGATCTCCACACCGTTGTCCGCGGCGGCCTGTCCGCACTCCCGCAGGGCCGTACCGATCTGCTCCAGCGTCTTCTCCTCCGGCACCCCCTCGACGAGCCCGTTCGGGCGGACCTTCACGCCCGTCGCCCCCACGTCGCGGGCCAGCTCGCAGAACCGCTTCGTCAGCTCGATATTCTCCCGGACGGCAGCCGGGTCGTTCCGATGGTAGTCGCACGCCGTGCCCAGGCCCCAGAGAGTGACGCCGGAATCCTGGAACATGGCGCGCACTTCGCGCCGGCGCTCCGCGGTGATGTCCGGCTCCACGCCGTGGGCGTGTGTGGTGCGGAGCTCCACGCCCTCGTATCCCGTGTCCCGGCAGCGCTGGATCAGTGTCGGCAGATCCCAGTCCGAGGCGATGTTGTAGGTGACCAGTCCGAGTCTCATTCGTGCTTCTGCTCCCTGTCTGTGTCCCGGGAAAACGGCCTCAGCGGACGGCAACCGGTCCGCCGCCGCGATGACCGCGGCGCAGGCCGCTCCCGCTCTCAAAAACTCCCGTCTGCGCATCCGTCCTGACCTCGTCCCCTCACTCCGGCAGTGGCCGTCCCTTCGTCTCCGGCGCCAGAGCCAGGCCGATGAAGCCGAACACGTAGATGACCGACATGATGCTGGCCGCCACGCGGTAACCGAAGACCGGGTCTTCCGGCCGCGAGAAAGTGGCGGCGATGCTGCCCACATAGAAGATGCCGACAGCGGCCAGCAGCCTCGCGCAGTTGTAACATACCCCCACGCCCGTCGAACGCAGCCGCGTGGGAAAGAGCTCCGGGAAGTAGACCGCGAACGCCGAGAACGGCGACAGCGTGAAGAACCCCAGGAAGAACGCCCACGCGTACGCGTGCGTCACGCTGTGAATGGTCCAGAACGCGCCCTGCACCACCACAAGGACGCAGAGATAGATGATGAGCAAGGCGGATTTCCGGCCGATGCGCTCGCTTGCGGCGGCGTAGGAATACATCCCGATAAAGCCGCCGATCTGAAAGATGAAGAACACCGTGCTTTTGGCCCGCTGGATGCCGCTTTCGGAGGCGCCCGCCGCCTGCATCACCTTGCTGATGAGATCGGGCTGGAAGTAGCCGATGCCCCACAGGCCCAGAACACCGGCGAGCGCGATCAACAGGGCCGCCCAGGTGTTGCGGCTCACGCCGGGCAGAGTGAACAGATCGCGGATGCTGCCCAGCTCCCGGGTCGGGTCCGCCGCAGTCTGAGCCCGCGCGTGAACCCACTTCTCCGGTTCGCGGATGAACAGGCGGATGACGACCACCAGCAGCGCCGGAGCGATGCCGACGACGTATACCCAGCGCCAGCTGACCTCCGCCAGCAGAAAAGTGACGACGGCGGCCATCATGTTGCCGACCGTCGAAAGCGCCTGCAGGAACCCGAGCGCCATCGGGCGCGACCGGGCCGGCCAGACCTCCGCCACCAGCGACGCCCCGGCCGCGAACTCACCCCCGATGCCCAGCGCTGTGAAGAAACGGCAGAGAGCGTATTGCAGCGGCGTGTGCACCAGAGCATTCAGGCCTGTGAACAGCGCATAGATCAGGATGGTGATCATCATGGTGCGCGCCCGGCCGATCTTGTCGCCCAGAATGCCGAAGAGCAGCCCGCCCACTGCCCAGCCCACCAGAAAGATGGAGGTCAGTTTGTAGCCCCACTGCTGCACGGCGGCATCGAGCTCTGGTCCGGAGTGGTAGGCGCTCAGGATGTCCTGCAGCGACCGGAAGCGGATGAGGGTGAAAAGCTGCTGGTCCAGGGTGTCGAACAGCCAGCCCAGCGCAGCCACGACCAGCACCAGCCAGGCGTATCCCGAAATGCCTCGATACCATGGCAGCTGCCGGTCTGTGCGGGGTCCTTCCACCTGTGCCATAAGGAAGCCGTGCCCTTCCGCCGCCCGCCCTGGTGTGGCGCTCTCCGGGCGGCACCGCCGCCGCTTTCTCCGCCAGCGGCGCCGATTCCTTCCCGGATGACGGAGGGAGACCGCGTGCGATCAATCCTGCGGCCGCTGCGCCACGAAATAGAGCCGGTCGGTCCGGCGGTTCGGCGGGCGCATGGTGTAGGCTTGAAACACCGAGACGTCCCGGAATCCCGCTCCCTCGAGCGCCTCCGTAAGCTCCCGCCGGGTGTAGCCCCTCTGAACGTGGATCTCGCGGAAGCGCTCCAGGCCCGATCCGCCCGGCGCCTCGAAGTCCATCTCCACGGTGCACAACCGCGTCTGCGGGTCCCAGCTGCTGCGCCAGACGTAGCGGGGATAGGACTCCGAGGAGAGGTTGTCCTGATCGAAGAAGCCGTGCGAAAGGGCATACACCGTGTTCACGTCGAAAATGAACACTCCGCCCGGGCGCAGATGCAGCAGAGCCCTGCGGAACGCAGAGCAGAGGCGCTCATACTCCAGAATGTAGTTCAAGCTGTCGAACAGGCACAGGGCAGAGTCGAAGGTGAAGGGCAGATCCAGCTCCGCAGCATCCTGGCAGTAGAAGAGCGGGTTGCCCTCCAGCCGGTGACTCCTGGTCAGCTTCGAGGCGGCGACGGCGATCATATCGCTCGAGCTGTCCACACCCACCACGCGCAGTCCTTCGCGGGCCAGGCGGAACGACACGTTTCCCGTGCCGCAGGCGATGTCCAGAACCGTTCCGGGCGTCAGCCCGCGCGACTCCCAGAGGCTCCGGATATAGCGCACCCAGACGTCGTAGGCGATGCCCGCCATCAGGGCGTCGTAGATGGCGGCCACGCGGGTGAACTGACGGGCTTCCCTTGGCGGGCCCGGGCGGCTGCGTGATGGCATAGAACCTTCCGTGCGGCAGTCCGGGCGGGCGGCCCGGTCCGGCGCATACGGTTATATCCGAAAAAGGGCGAGGTTCGCGCGCGAAAATGCTGCAACTTTATGGCAAGAACTATTGACAGGCCAGAGGGCTGCGGGTAGCATTGAGAAGGGCGGAGCGCCCTTTTACTTACGGGAATCAGATGCCACCCGGTGGCATGTAGCGCAAACCATGGCCGTAGAGACGATCAACCTGACCTCCCAGCGCACCATCTGCCTGGTCGGCAACCCGAACACCGGCAAGAGCGTCATCTTCGGCCGCCTGACCGGAAAGTATGTGATCGTCTCGAACTACCCCGGCACCACCGTGGAGATTCTGAAAGGCACCGCCAACATCCGCGGCTCCCGGTTCACGGTGGTGGACACGCCCGGCACCAACAGCCTGATCCCGATGTCCGAGGACGAGCAGGTCACGCGGGACATCCTGCTCGAGGAACCGCCCGACCTGGTGCTTCAGGTGGGCGACGCGAAGAACCTGAAACGGGCTCTGGCCATCACCGTGCAGCTTGCCGAGATGGAGCTGCCCTGCACCCTGGCGCTCAACATGATGGACGAGGCGCGGATGCGCGGCATCCACATCGACACCGAAAAGCTCGGAGCAGAGCTCGGAATCCCGGTGGTGGGCACAGTGGCCGTCGAGGGCATCGGCCTGGAGCGCCTGTTGCAGAATCTGGATCACGACCGGCGCCCGGCCCGGTTGGTCCGCTACCCGGACGCCATCGAAGAGGCGGTCCTTGCGATCGGCCAACTGCTGCCGGAGGGCCTGCGGGGCAAGCGCGGCGTGGCTCTGATGATCCTGAGCGGAGACGATTCGCTCCGCCGCTGGCTGGTCAGGAACCTCGATCCTGCCCGGCTGAACCAGATCGAAGGGATCCGGGCCGCCCTTGCCGCCACCTCCGCCCTGCCCCTTTCCCAGATCATCAGCCGGCACCGCATCCTCGCCGTCCAGCAGCTGTGCGAAAAGGTCACCCGCAAGACCGACGGGCGCGAGAGCGCGTTCGCGGCCTTTCTGGGCCGCACGATGATGCACCCCCTCTGGGGGATTCCCTGGCTTCTCGGTGTCCTGTACGTCACCTGGCTCGTCGTGGGCGTCTTCGGGGCGGGAACGGTGGTCGATCTCATCGAAGAGGGACTGTTCAACAGCCACATCAACCCGGCAGCCATCCGGCTGTTCTCGTTCGTGCCGGCGCCCTTCGTCCGGGATCTTTTCGTTGGCGAGTACGGTATCGTCACGATGGCCCTGACCTATGGCATCGCCATCGTGCTCCCGGTGGTGTTCTTCTTCTTCGTGACCTTCGGCGTGCTGGAGGACTCGGGCTATCTTCCCAGGCTGGCAGTGCAGGTGAACCAGATCTTCCGCCGGCTGGGACTGAACGGGAAGGCCGTGCTGCCCATGGTGCTCGGGCTGGGCTGCGACACGATGGCGACGCTGACGACCCGGATCCTGGAGACGCGGCGGGAGCGGACCATCGTCACCCTTCTTCTGGCTCTGGGAGTCCCCTGCTCCGCTCAGCTTGGCGTCATCCTGGGACTGCTCACGACCGCGAAATCACTGTTCATCTGGGCCGGAGTGGTGGGGCTGGTTCTCCTTGCAGTGGGCTACCTTGCCGGCAAGGTGATGCCGGGCCAGAGCTCGGATTTCATCCTGGAAGTCCCGCCGGTCCGGCTTCCGCGGCTGGGAAACATCCTTTACAAGACGCTGGCGCGCACGGAATGGTACCTGAAAGAGGCGCTGCCGCTGTTCGTTCTGGGCACGCTGGTGCTGTTCGGGCTGGACCGCCTGGCACTGCTGGGCTCCATCGAACGCGCGAGCGCACCGGTGGTGACCGGCATCCTCGGCCTTCCGGAGGATGCGGCGAAGGTGTTCATCATGGGGTTTCTTCGCCGGGACTACGGGGGGGCGGGCCTCAAGACGATGTTCGACTCCGGGCAGCTGACCGACGAGCAGGTGCTGGTCAGCATCGTGACGCTGACGCTGTTCATCCCGTGCGTCGCCAATTTCCTCGTTATGGCCAGGGAGCGTGGCTGGAAGACCGCGTTCGCCATGGCCGCGTTCATCGTGCCCGTGGCCGTCCTGACGGGCGGCGCGGTGCGCCTCCTGCTGAGGTCGGGAATACTGTGAGTGAGTTCCGGTGCCATTTCTGCGGCTATCGAGGGTATGAAGAAGAGCTGCTGCGAAAGTGCGAAGGCTGCGCGCTGCACCGACAGCACGCGGGAACGGGAGTGTCATGCTGTCCAAACTGCGGTATCGAGCTAAGAATGAAGTCGTCGGTGGTGGACCTGCTGGAAATGGTGGCCGCCATCTGGAAAAACAGGAGGAGCTGACCCGCGAGCAGACCGATCATCTCCTGGAGCAGCTCTGGGTGGCCCAGGAGGACCAGCGGCTCATACCGGCTCAGGTGACGGGCGATGCTCCGGAGCACGCCTGCAGCTTTCAGCATACGGACGACGGCACCGGCTGCCAGAACGGCTGCGACGTCACAGCCCACCTTCCCTATCTAAAGGCGGCCGGACTGGTGGAGGAGGTGGACGGGGCGGTCCGCCTCAGTGAGACCGGAGCCGCGCGAGCCGAAGAGCTGATCCGGCGGCACAGGCTGACCGAACTGCTGCTGACCGAGCTCCTGGACGTGGACACCGCCGAGAGCCGCCCCGACGTCTGCCGTCTGGAGCACGCCATCTCGCCTCCCATCGTGGAGCGGATTTGCGCGTTCCTGGGACATCCTCCTCACTGCCCTCACGGGCGGCCCATCCCGCGGGGACGCTGCTGCGGGCGCATCACCCGCGAGGTGCCGCCGCTGGTGGCCCCGCTGGAGGGCGCCGCAGTCGGGCAGACATACCGGGTGGTGTTCATCGCGCCGAAGTCCCACCTGCGTCTGGACCGTCTGGCGGTCCTGGGCCTGACTCCGGGCGCACAGATCCGGCTGCATCAGAAAAGGCCGTCCTACGTGATCCGCATCGGGGAGACCGACGTGGCGATCGACCCGGACATCGCCCGAGAGATCTACGTGCGCCCGGTGTGAAGCCCGGTCACCAGCCCGCCACGTAGCCCGTCTCCAGCCGGCTTGTAACGGCGCCCGTCACGGACCCGTCCTCCTCGATCCGAAGCAAGCTGGGCCGCCCGTGCGCGTAAGGCGGATCCACGTGGACCTCGTGGCCCCACTGCTGAAGAGCCCTGAGAGTGTCCGCCTTGATGCGCGACTCGCACGACACGCGGCCCGGGGAGCACTGCCGGGGGTAAAACGAGGAAGGAAACGACTGAACGGTGAACGTCGGCGCTTCCACCGCCCGGGACGGGTCCATCCCGAACTCCACAACGTTCAGGAACGCCTGCAGCGACCACTGGTCCTGACCGTCGCCGCCGGGAGTGCCGAATACGAGCCACGGCCGCCCGCCGCGCAGGGCGAGGGAGGGCGTCAGGGTGGTGCGGGGACGCTTGCGGGGGGCATAGCAGTTCGCCCGCGACGGGTCCAGATAGAACATCTGCCCGCGCGTGCCCAGAGGAAAGCCCAGGCCGGGGACGACCGGCGAGCTCTGGAGCCACCCGCCCGACGGAGTGGCGGAGACGCAGTTACCCCAGCGGTCCACAACACCCAGGTGAGTCGTATCGCCGGCGAGCGTCCCGCACCCGTCCTCCGGTAACGCGGAAGCGGCAGAGGAGACGTCGGGCGGCACCCTGCGCTGGAAGGGGTCGCCGGGCCGCAGATCCTTCGATGCCGTTCGCGGGTCGATCAGCGACGCCCTCTGCCGATTGTAGGCGCCGGAGAGGAGGCGGTCCAGCGGCACGTCATCAGAATCAGGATCTCCGTACCAGGCTTCGCGGTCGGCAAAGGCCAGTTTCGCCGCTTCGATCAGAATGTGGAGACAGGCCGGCGTCCCCCACCCCATGGCCCTGAGATCGAAGTGCTGCAGAATTGCCAGCTGCTGCAGAAAGACCGGTCCCTGAGTCCACGGGCCGCATTTGCAGACTTCGGTCCCCCGGTAGGTGAACCGGACCGGCTCTTCCAGCCGCGGGTGCCAGGTGCCGATGTCCTCGCGAGTCAGGAAGCCCGGCGATTCGCGGCCGGAGGAGTCGCACACCTTCGTGCTGCGGCAGAAGTCCTCGATGATGGCGGCGCCCTGTCCGCGGTAGAACCAGTCGTAAGCCGCCTGCAGGCCCTGCACGCGGTCGGACTTGCGGGCGGACTCGTTGCGCATCTTCCGGAAGGTCTCCGCAACGGCCGGCAGGCGCAGGGTATCGCCCACCTTCGGCGCCCGCCCGCCCGGGAGATAGACCTCCGCGGACGAAGGCCATTCCCCACGGAAGCGGCCCGAATGGATCTCGATGGTCTCCGCCAGACTCTGATAGACGATGAACCCGGTCTCCGCCAGCTCGATCGCCGGCTCCAGGATGCGCGCCAGCGGGAGGCTGCCGAACTCCCGCAGAATGAGCAGCCAGGTGCCGATATGAGCCGGAACGGTCGCCGGAAGGAGCCCGTCTCCCGGGATCAGGCGGTAGCCCCGCTCATGGAACCAGTCCAGAGTCAGGCCCCCCGGGGACGTCCCCTGACCGGACACCGCGAAGGTCTTGCCGCCGAAGTGAACCAGCGCCGGGCATTCTCCTCCGGGCCCGTTCTGGTGCGGCTCCAGCACAGCCAGGCAGAACGCGACGGCGGCTGCGGCATCCGCGGCGTTGCCCCCGTCCCGCAGGACATCGTGACCGGCCATCGCCGCCAGGTAGTGGCCGGCAGCCACGGCCTGTCTCCGCGCGCGGAAATCGGGACGAGCCGAATGCGCCACAGGTCAGGAGTCTCCGTAGACGGGGATGCACGCTCCACTGATGGGGGCGGCGTCATCCCCCGCAAGGAACAGGATGGTCCGAGCCAGCGCCTCCGGACGCACCCAGCGGCTGAAGTCGGCGTCCGGCATGGCCGCCCTGTTGGCCGGAGTGTCGATGATGCTGGGCAGGACACAGTTCACCCGGACCCCGTCGCCGCGCAGCTCCTCCGAGAGGGCTCGCGTCAGAGCCACGACCCCGGCTTTCGAGACGGCATACGCGGCCAGGCCGGGCGGTGTCTCCACCGCGCCGCGCGATCCGACGGTGACGATGGAGCCACCCCCGTTCTCCACCAGCAGAGGCGCCAGGGTCCGGACCGTGAGGAAGCACGTCTTCAGGTTCAGGCGCATCATATGGTCCCAGACCGCCTCCGGGGTCTGCGTCACGGGAAATCCTCCCGCAAACCCGCCCACGAGACAGACGAGCGCCGCGATGGTTCCGAACTCCCGCCGCGCCTCCGCCGCCACACGCTCCGCTTCGTCAGCGCGCGTCAGGTCGGCGAAGGCCCCCCGCAGTCCAGCCGCCCGGGCCCCCGCCCTGCGCCCGAGCTCCTGGAACTGCTCCTCCTCGACGTACGTCACCATTACGTCCCATCCCGCGTCCAGAAAAGCGAGAGAGACGGCCTGACCCAGCCCTCCGGTGCCGCCCGTGATAACCGCCGCCGGTCTTTTCTCCGCCATGATCCTGGATCTCTCCGGGACCCCCCGCCCCTGCGGCGAGAAGTCCGACATCATCCGCTTCCCGGGTTCCCGCGCGGGGGCGCGGACTCCTTCCGGGCCGCACCCGCTGCGGGCCCTCGCGGAAAACCTGCGCCCCGCCGCCCGTCGCGGCGGCGGGGCGCTTCAAGCCTGATCTCGAGAGCGCCTACCGCTCCTCTTCGTCCTCGAAGGCATCTCCGTGATCATCCGGGCTCTCGGATTCGACAAGCTCCAGACACTCCTGGATGATCTCGTCATATTCGTTGTAATCCGCCTCCGTCACGAAGACGGCGCTCTCCGTCGGACCGATCAGGACGTTGTCCGAGTCGCTCTCTACCACCGCTCCAATGCCCTGCTCCTTGAGTGCGTTCGCGAGCATCTGGGCGGCGAAGGGCGGGCCGCTGAAGATCTCGACCAGGTCGGCCTCCTCCTCCGCAGCCAGCTCCTCAACCTCGTCCGCGACCTCGGACTCGTCCTCGTCGTCGGGAAAGAGCTCGTCCTCTTCCTCTTCCACCAGTTCCACTCCGCAGTCGGAGCATTCCGCGAACCCTTTGCGGAACTCAGCTCCGCAGACCGGGCAGTAAGGCATGGTCAACACCCCCTCTCGCCGTATGTGTCAGCAGACGGGAGAAAACTGTTCTGGCCGGACGGCGCGCGCCCGCGGCTCCGGCCGGAATACGTTACCCGAAACCGTGCCCTGCGGCAACATCGATTTGCATCTTTTTCCTGAGCGTTCCCGCAGACCACCCCCGGAACAGAGCCGCCGCCGGCCGTGTTATACTGGTGACAGTCAGCTGCTGTCCCGCGGCGGAGCGGCGCGCGGCACAAGGGGCCGCGCAGGCGACTTTTTTCCGCCTCACGCATAAGAAGATACCCTCACTGTGAACAGGAGGCCCCGTATGCGAAAGCACGGCCGGGGGTTCACCCTCATAGAGCTTCTGGTGGTCATCGCGATCATCGCCATTCTGGCCGCCATCCTTTTCCCTGTGTTCGCGGCAGCGCGGGAGAATGGCCGCAAGGCGGTCTGCTTCGCCAACCTGAAGCAGATCGGCCTTCAGTTCCGCATGTATGCGGATGACAACCGCGGATTCATGCCGTTCGGCCAGGATCCCAGTGACGGGATGACGTGGAACAGTATGTCACCGCGGCCTCCGCTCATCTGGGACGCGCTGATGCCCTACGCGAAGACGGCCGCCCACTGGAGATGCCGCAGTGACAAAGGCTATTTCACGAACCTGACCTTCATGTTGACGGACGGGCGGCAGATGTCCGTTCCGGGCGACATCCCGTACTTCAAGCCGCTCTGGCGCTACCACGGAGGAGGCTCCTACTGGTTCAACACCCGGCTGGGCGTCGTCAACGTTCCGGGTGGAAGAAGGCGGAACGTGGTTTACACGGGGAAGCTGGACTCCATCCCGGAACCGTCGCGCATGACGGTCATGTACGAGCCTGGCTACTTCCACACTCCGGAGGCGTTCTCCATCGCCCAGTCGCAGAGAACGCTCACCAGCAACCAGTACAGACAGGCCGCCCGCAGTATGGCGCTGTTCGCCGACGGACACGCCAGGGAGATGCCCTACGCCGAGTGGAGGACGTGGTCCTACGACTATACGGACACGGTCTGCGGCCCCTACCAGTGACGGAAGGGCACTACCACTGAAGCGATTCGAGAAGCTGGCGGAAGGCCGGCTCGTGCTTCTTCAGTCCCGCCGGGGATGAAATGAAAGTCACCACAACCACCCACCCTCCCCGGTGGAGGATCCGTTGCACCATCGTGACCGGCCTGCCGTCCAGCCGCCCCCGGCAGGCCACTTCGTAGGATCCCGCCTGCTCCAGCCGCACCGGCACCTCCTCGTCGCGAAACAGGACAGGATCCTCGAGCGCGCGGGGGATCTGCCGTGTGAAGCCCGACACTATGGCGCGCAGGGAAAGGCCGGGCTGCACCCTGCCGGCCTGCACCAGGATGACCGGGAGATCACCCCGCGCGTTCCGGGGGCGGCACCGTGCCTGAACGGGCCCGGGATTCCGGACGAACGACCAGCCGGTTGGGGCTTTCATCCGCAGACCCGTCCCCGCGACCGTGACCTCGCTCAGGCCCGGATCCTCCTGCACCGCAGGCCGGCGCGGCGGCGGAACGACCGGCCTCCGGGAAGACTCCAGCACTCCGCACCCGGCAGTCAGCAGGCAGAGCGCCAGGAGAAAGGCAGAGAGCGCGATCAGGTTCGGAACCGGTCTCGTGGCGACGATCCTCCCACGGCGATATCAGCGCGAATCGGCAGGCTCCGGGGAGCGCCCTCCGACGCCGCAGGGAAATTCTTCGTCCGCCGGGGACACAGTCCCTGCCGCCCCGAAGGATAATCAGGGGGGCAGAACCGGCGGAGGGCCGGGAACGGCAACAGGCGGACGCGGGGGAGCTGTGCAGACGCCTGGCCCCGAGGTTCGCGCCCCGACGAGGGCGGCAAACAGGATGGCGATCAGGATGAGTGCCAGCAGAGTCCTGCTGCGAGGCGGAGGTTTTTCAGGCATCTTCCAGAACCTCCAGCCTGGCCAGGGCATCCTGCAGGTTGGCGGTGAGCTGCTCTGCTGTCTGGAAGCCCACCCAGGCGCCGAGAAGACGCCCGCGGGCGATCAGCATGAGCGCCGGCACGGACTGGACATCGAACGCGTCCGCGAGCTCCGCGCTCCGGTCAACATCGACTGCGACCACACTCAAACGTCCGGCGAAGGCGACGGCAACCTGCTCGAGAACGGCATCCAGCATGCGGCAGGGGGCGCACCACCGCGCCGAGAAATCGACCAGCACCGGGATGTCCCGCATCAGCACGTACTCTTCGAACTGGGACGTGCCGATGGCCCTGATCGCGCCGTTCTCCTCATTCATCCGCAGAAAGTCCCTTCCGGAGGGCGGTCCGTCCCGCCTCATCACGGAAAAGAAAACGCACCGGAAGCCCGGGTTACTCCCGGATGGATCAAAACCCGGTATCAGTGCGAGTGTGCGGCGGGAGCCCGGGCGGGCGCGGCGGCGGGGGTGGCCGTCGAGGGCGGCTTCGAGGGTTTCAGAACCTTGCCCTTCGTGACGACCAGGATGCTGACGCGCCGGTTGGCAGGGTCCGAAGGCTGCAGGCCGCGCCGGGGGCGCATCGCTGCATACCCGCGGACCTCCGTGACCTGGCCGGGTCGCAGGCCGCTCTGCTCCAGCACCCGGCGGGCGCTGTTGGCCCGGTCCGCCGACAGTTCCCAGTTGGTGTAGGCGTCGCCCCGGTTCAGGGGGCGGTTGTCCGTGTGGCCTTCGACGGCCACACTGTTCGGAAGCGACCTCAGCTCCTTCGCGATCCTGGCCAGCAACCGGCGGGTGGCGGGCTTGATGGCAGCGCTCGCGCTGTCGAAGAAGAGCGACTCACCGCCGTCCACCAGATCGATTCTGAGCCCTTCGTCCACCAGCTGGACGTCCACGTTCTTTTTGAGGTCCTTGAATTCCGGTGCGTCGAGGATCTCGTGCTCCAGGGTCTGCTTCGCATCCTCCAGGCGCTCCTTCTCCTCCGCCTCCTGCGAGGACGTCAGCGGTTCCTTTTCCTTCCCCGCCCTTTTTCCTTCTCCCAGGGGGAAGGGGGCGTTCCCCTTCCGGACCGCCTCCATGAAGCCGATGGGATCAGAAAAGTAGGCGGCTACAGCATCCTTGACGTTCTGGCTGAGCCCGACGATCCACATGACCAGGAAGAAGGCCATCATCGCCGTGACAAAATCGGCGTAGGCCACCTTCCAGGCCCCGCCGTGGTGGCCGTGGTGGCCCTTCTTCTTTTTGATGACCCGGATCTCGCCCGTATCTTTGGACATCGTGCTGCGTCAGGCGCCGGACCGGTCCTCAGGCGGCTTTCTGCTGCGCGGAACCGCTGCCTCCGCTCTTGCAGGCTTCCTCCATCTGAGCGAACGAAGGGCGGAGCTCGGGTTCGATGTTGCGCCGGGCGAACTCGACGCACACCAGCGGCACGTCACCGCGCGCGAACGCCACTGTGGCATTCTTGATGCAGGCCAGATACTGATACTCCGCGTGAGCGATGGCCTCGGTGGCCTTGGACAGCGGCGCGAAAATACCGTAGGCCAGCAGGACTCCGAGGAAGGTCCCGACGAGGGCGGCACCGACCTTCTCCCCCACCTGCTCGGGGGGACCGCCGATGGACTGCATGGTGATGACCACGCCAAGGACGGCGGCGACGATACCGAACGCCGGCATCGCATCCCCCACGGTGGAAAGGATGCGCGAGGTCTTCAAGGCCTCCTCGTGTGAGACCTCCAGGTCGATCTCCATGAGGTCGGACAGGCTGTAGACGTTGACCCCTCCCATCGAGACCAGTTTCAGGGTATCCGCGAACAGGTTGACGGCGTGATGGTTGCGAAGGAAGGACGGATACTTCTGAAAGATGTCGGACTCGTGCGGGTTCTCGACGTGCCGCTCCAGCTCCACCAGCCCCTGCTTGCGCGCCAGCGAGAACGTGTCATACATCACCTGAAGCAGTTCCAGGAACACGGCGGGCTTGTAGGGGTTGCCCTTCAGCAAGGAGATGACGGACTTCAGGACGGCGATGGCTCCCTTCGGCGAGTAGCCCACGACGACGCTGCCGAGAGCCGCTCCTCCGATGATGATGAACTCGGAGATCTGGTTCAGGGCGGCAACCTTGCCCCCGTGCATCGTGTAGCCGCCCAGGATGCTGCCGAAGAGTATTGCTATGCCGAGCAGAACCGACAAGTCAGGCCTGACCCCCGTGGACGCGCCGGGACGCTGACGGGCGGCAAACCAGCGTGGCCTCCGCCGTCGCCCTGGGCCGTGAGATGAGAATAGCCGGAGCTGCGAAGCTCCTTTAACGCCGTCCTGTATTGCCTTTCCATATTGGGCACAGAAGAGGCAATGGAATCTTCCGGGGCCGGGAGCCGTCTGCCATGGGCGCGAAGCAGGAAGACCGGGGCCACTGTTGAATCCCTCCGGCGAGGATGCTCATCTAATGCACTGCAGGACCGAAGCGGTCCAGCCGAAACGGCGCACTGACACCAGGGGAGGCAAATGACGGAGAGGTTTCTCAGGTTTCGGACGATCTGCGCGGCGCTGCCGCTGATTTGCGCTCCGGGAGGGACGGCGCTGGAGGCCGCAACGCTGCAGGAAGCCCTCAGGCTCGCGCTGGAGCGCAGCCCCGCCCTGTCCTCGGCGCGCGCCGAGGAGCGTGCTGCGCAGGCCGAGCGGGGTCTCGCGGATGCGGCGGCGGGTCCGCAGCTGGGGCTGGGCGCCTCCTACACCTACCTGGACAGGCCCACTCTCTTCGGAGGAATGGCGGTCTTCGAAAAGGAGACCCAGATCAACGTCGTTTCCCTCCGGGCACCCGTCTACGACCGGTCTCTGTCCTTGCGGCGGCGGGCGGCCGCGCTTGCGGCCGCCGCCCGCGGAAGCGGAGTCCGGGCGGCGGAAGAGGCGGTGCTCCTTCAGGTGGCCGAGCGCTACTGGGCGGCGGCCGCCGCCAGACAGCACGAGGAGGCAGCCGCCGACGCGGCCCGGTTCCTGAAGGCGAATCTGGAGCGTGTCATCGCCAGCCGGGAGGCCGGAGCGGCCACCCGGGGCGAGGTTCTCCGGGCCGAGGCCGAGGAGGCGCTGGCACGGGACCGGCTGCTGTCGGCGCAGAACGGAGTGCGGGTGGCCCTGTCCGCCCTGAAGATGGCCATCGGGCTGGATCAGGACGAGGAGTTCGGCGTCTCCGCGGATGCCCTGCTGCCCGACGAACGGGTGCTGACGGCCGAGCCGGCGGAGTCTCCGGCCGTGGCCGCCGCCCGGCAGGCGCTGCAGGCGGCGGAGGCCGGTCTGGCAGCGGCGCGTGCGGGCAACGACCCCACCGTATCGCTGGACGCCGATTTTCAGAATGTAGCGCGCGGAGCCGAGTTTCCGCGCCGCGACGGCTCGGTGAGCGCCATGGTGCGTCTCAGCATCCCGGTCTTCGATTCCGGCGCCACGCGGTCCGCCGTGGACAAGGCGCGGGCGGAAAGAGACCGGGCCGCAAGCCAGCTGAAGGCGGCGGAGGATCTGGTGGCGTTTCAGCGCCGCGCCACACAGCTGGCGCTGGAAAGCGCTCTGGAGCGCTGGCGGGCCACCGAGCAGCAGGTTGCCGCGGCCATGGAGAGCCGCAGGCTGGTGGAGATCGGCGCCCGGGAGGGAGTCTACACACAGACGGACCTTTTGAGCGCCCAGAGCGCGGTCTCCGCCGCGCAGGCGTCGCGCATTCAGAGCCTTGCCGACCTGAAGACGGCGGAGGCCGCGCGGCTGGCGGCTATCAGCCGCCTCGACATTCTTCTGGACGAAACGAGGAGGTAAAACCGATGACGGTCGAGAGAGCCTTGAGAGGAATCGCAGGGACGTTCGTCCTGCTTTCCGTCATCCTGGGATATCTGGTGAATCCCTGGTTCTACGCGTTCACGGCGTTCGTGGGGCTCAACCTGCTGCAGTCGGCCTTCACGAACTGGTGCCCGATGATGGCGATTCTGCGGAAAGCGGGGCTCCGGATGGAGGAATGCGGCCGCTGACGGCCGCCGCTCCGGCAGACGAGAAGGGAGACAGAGTCCTGTCATGACGAAACGCGGATGGGTCTGGATCGTCGCGGGAGTGCTCGCAGTCGCGGCAGCGCTGGTGTGGAACGCGCGCCGCGGAGCTCACCACGGCACTCACGCCCGCGAGCTGCCTCCCGTGCAGGCTGAGACGGTGACGGTCCGGCGGATTCCGATGGAGAGCTTCTCGGTGTCCGAGGGAACGGTCCGTCCGTTCCAGGAGGCGACCCTCTCGCCCAAGATCATGTCCTCCGTGGCGGCCGTGCTGGTGCGCGAAGGCGACCGCGTGCGCCGGGGGCAGGAGCTGGTGCGGCTGGAAGCGGCAGATCTTCAGGCGGGAGTGGAGCAGGCCGGCGCAGCGCTGGATGCGGCTTCGGCTTCCGCGCAGGCCGCCTCTTCCGCGGCACGGATGGAGCAGGAGGCTGCGGAGGCGGACATCCGTTCGGCCTCCGCAGCCGTCCGGGAAGCCCGCGCCCACCTCCAGATGGTCCAGACCGGCCCCCGCCGGCAGGAGCGGGCTCAGGCGAACATCGCGGTGGAGCAGGCGAAGGCGCAGTACGAGCTGGCCCACAGTGAGGCGGAGAGGATGAGGGCTCTGTTCCGGCAGGACGTTGTCAGCAAGCAGCGGCTGGAGCAGGCCGAGGCGGCGGAGGCGGTGGCTAAAGCCGCTCTGGACTCCGCCCGTCAGCAGGCGGACCTGGTGGCCGAAGGGAGCCGCGCCGAGGAGCTCAAGGCGGCCCGGGAGCGTCTGGCGCAGGCCGAAGCCCGCCTGAGCGCCGCCCGGAGCCGCCGGCTGGCCGCTGAGATGCGTCGCAGGGAGGCCGTCGCGGCAGCCGGTCAGGCGCGTCAGGCCCGCGCCGGCCTGACAGGGGCCAAAACGATGGCGAGCTACTCCGTCATCCGGGCGCCGTTCGACGGAGTGGTGGTGCAGCGTCTGGTTGACCCGGGAGACCAGGTCGGGCCGGGCAGCCCGGTGCTCGTTCTGGAAGACCGCTCGCGCTGGCAGATCGAAGCTTTCGTGCCGGAGACGGAGGCTGCAGCCCTGAGACCGGGCGGCCGCGCGCTGGTCCGCATAGACAGCCTCGGAGCCGACGAGCGGGAAGCGCGCATTGCGGAGGTCCGGCCGGGAGGAGATCCCTCCACCCGGACCGTGCGCGTGAAGGCCGATATCCTCGACACCTCGCGTCTGGCCAGTGGCCTGTTCGGGCGGCTGCTGGTGCCGCGGGGGGTCCGCTCCGTCGTCGCGGTGCCGGAAAGCGCCATCATGGACCGCGAAGGACTGGCGCGGGTCTGGGTGGTGGGCAAGGACGGGCGCGCCGAGCTGCGCGTGGTCACGCCGGGCGAAACGCGGGACGGGATGACGGCCATCCTGTCCGGGCTCAAAGACGGTGAGAAGGTGGCCATCGGCAATCTGGACGCCATCCAGGAAGGGGTGCAGGTGCGGGAGGCCGCCCGATGAAGCGGCTGGGGCTTTCAGGCGCCATCGCGCATTACTTCATAGACTCCAAACTGACCCCGCTCATCATCGTCGCCTGCCTCCTCCTCGGAGTGTTCGCCATTCTGAAGCTGCCCCGCGAGGAGGAGCCCCAGATCATCGTCCCGATGGTGGACGTCTTCGTGCAGATGCCGGGAGCCAGCGCGAAGGAGGTGGAGGAGCGGATCACCAAGCCGATGGAGAAGCTCCTCTGGGAGATCCCCGGGGTCGAGTACATCTACACCACGTCCTCCCCCGGCATGTCCATGGCCGTGGTCCGCTTCTACGTGGGGCGCGATATGGAGGAAAGCATCGTGAAGGTGAACACGAAGCTCTCCTCCAACTTCGACCGGATCCCCCACGGAGGGAGCTACCCCCTCATCAAGGTGCGCTCCATTGACGACGTGCCCATCCTCGCGCTGACCGTCTGGAGCACCGAGCGCTCCGCCTACGAACTGCGCCGGATGACCGCGCGGCTGGAAGACGCCATCAAGCAGGTCCCGGACGTCTCGGAGACCCACATTATCGGAGGCCCGCGGCGCGCTCTGCGGGTTATCGTGGACCCGGAGCGCGCGGCCGCCCGGGGGCTCACCGTCGCCCAGCTTCAGCCCGTCATAGCGCGGGCCAATGCCGAGCTCGAGGCGGCCAGCTTTGCAAGCGGCAACGTGGAGTATGCCGTGCGCGCCGGAGCGTTCGTGCGGAGCCCGGAAGACCTGAAGAACATCACCGTGGGCGCGCACGGCGGCCGGCCGGTGCTGCTCAAGGACGTCGCCGACATCGTGGAAGGCCCCGAGGAGCGGACGAACTACGTCTCCATCAGCGCGGGTCCGGCGGCAGAGGGCGCCCTGGCGGAGAAGCTGGCGGGCGGCAAGTCGGCGGAGGCGGTCACCCTGACGGTGGCCAAGCGCCAGGGGACGAACGCCATCGTCATCGGGCATCAGGTGCTCGAGAAGCTGGAGTCCGTCCGGGGTCAGATCCTGCCGTCGGACGTGCACGTCACCATCACCCGCAACTACGGGGAGACGGCGGCGGAGAAGTCGAACGAGCTGCTGTTCCACATGGCGATCGCTGTGGTCAGCGTGTCGCTGCTGATCATGTTCGCGCTCGGGAAGCGCGAAGCGGGCGTGGTGGCCATCGCGGTGCCGGTGACTCTGGCTCTGACGCTCCTCGTTTTCTACCTTTACGGTTACACCCTGAACCGCATCACCCTGTTCGCCCTGATCTTCTCCATCGGGATCCTGGTGGACGACGCGATCGTGGTGGTGGAGAATATCGTGCGGCATTTCCGGATGCCTTCCAACCGGGGCCGCTCGATGGCGGAGGTGGCCTCCGAAGCCGTGGACGAGGTGGGCAACCCCACCATCCTCGCCACGTTCACCGTCATCGCGGCAATCCTGCCCATGGCATTCGTGGGGGGCCTGATGGGACCTTACATGCGGCCCATCCCGGTGGGCGCTTCCGCCGCCATGCTGTTTTCGATGGCCATCGCGTTTGTCATCTCTCCGTGGGCCTCGCTGAGGCTTCTGACCCGCAGCTATGCCGAATCCGCCCACGGTGAGGGGGAACAGGAGGGATACCTGACCCGGCTGTACCGCCGCATAATGACGCCGATGATCGAGCAGCCGTCGCGGCGGAACGCCTTCTTTTCGCTGGTGGCCGTGCTGCTGGTCGGGGCGATCGCTTTCATCCCCCTCAAGTGGGTGACGGTGAAGATGCTCCCGTTCGACAACAAGAGCGAGTTCCAGGTGATCGTCAACACGCCGGAAGGGACCACTCTCGAGGAGACGGCGGCGGTGGCGCGGCGGCTGAAGCAGGTGCTGGTCCGCGAGCCCGAGGTGACGGACGTCGAGATGTATGCCGGAACCGCCGCGCCTTACAACTTCAACGGGCTGGTGCGGCACTGGTTTCTGCGCCAGGGGCCTAACGTGGCCGACCTGCAGGTGAACCTGATCGGCAAGCACCACCGGAAGGCTCAGAGCCACGACATCGCCAAACGGGTGCGCCCCAGACTGGAAGCGGTGGCCCGGGAGATGGGCGCCACCATCCAGGTGGCCGAAGTGCCGCCGGGTCCTCCGGTGATGCAGACGCTCGTGGCGGAGATCTACGGGCCGGACTATGAGCGGCAGATCGAGATCGCCCGGGAGGTGAAGCGCATCTTCGAGACGACGGAAGGCGTCACGGACGTGGACTGGTATGTGGAGGATCTGCAGCCGCAGGTCTCCTTCCATGTGGACCGGCGGAAAGCCGCTCTGAACGGCGTCTCCGCCGAGGATGTGGCTCGCACGGTGGCCGCCGCCACAGGAAAGCCGGAGGCAGGGCTCGCGCACATAGACTCGGAGGTGGAGGATGTGCCGATCACGGTGGAGCTGCCGCGCCCGCGCCGCTCCGGCATCGAGCAGATCGCCTCGCTGAGGATCGCCGGCCGTGACGGACGGCTGGTCCCGCTGGGCGAGATCGTGGACATCCGGACCGGCACGCGCGACCGCAACATCTACCACAAGAACCTGATGCCAGTGGTATACGTGACGGGAGACGTCACCGGACGGCAGGAAAGCCCGGTCTACGCGATCCTGAAGATGCGCAGGGAGATCGCGAAGATCAAGCTGCCCGAGGGATACGAACTGAAGCAGTATTCCACCCGTCAGCCGTTCACTTCCACCCGCTATGCGATGAAGTGGGACGGCGAGTGGCACATCACCTACGAGGTGTTCCGCGATCTCGGCATCGCGTTCGCTGCGGTGCTGATTTTGATCTACGTTCTGGTGGTGGGCTGGTTCCAGAGCTTCAGGGCTCCGCTGGTGATCATGGCGCCCATCCCGTTGACGCTCGTGGGGATCCTGCCGGCCCACGCGATGATGGGAGCCTTCTTCACGGCAACTTCGATGATCGGGTTCATCGCGGGAGCGGGGATCATCGTCCGCAACTCGATCATCCTGGTGGACTTCATCGAGCTGCGGCGGCGCCAGGGGATGCCGCTCGCCGAAGCCGTGGTGGATGCGGGCGCCGTCCGGTTCCGCCCGATGCTGCTGACGGCCTCCGCCGTTCTCGTTGGCGCGTTCGTGATCCTGTTCGACCCCATCTTCCAGGGGCTCGCGATCTCGCTCATGGCGGGGGAGATCGCTTCGACCCTGCTTTCCCGGATGGCGGTGCCCGTGCTCTACTATCTCGCGGAGAAGGACGCCGAGGCGGCAATGAAAGCGGCGCAGTCTCACGCGTGAGAAAGCGGCCGGGGGTCCGGCTCAGGGTTCGGGATAGACCTGGATGCGGTTGCCGAAGCCGGTGCTGTTGTCCAGCCAGAGCACCAGGTCGGGCTCGAAGCAGAACAGATGGATGCTGCGCATACGCTCCCGGAGCGCTTCCGGCACGTCGCCCCGCAGGAAGGCCTCCGCGAAGCAGAACTTGCGGAAGAACGCTTTGAGCCCGTCCTTCTTCCCGGCTGGGTCATCCACAACGCGGACGGACCCGATCATCTGGACCCCCTTGATCTCGCGCCAGGAGCTGTAGTCCTCGTGAACGGCCGCGGCCATCCGTCCCGTGGCCATAATGTGGCGCCCGTGGCGCGTGTCGGGGTTCGACAGGAAGTAGAACCGCAGACCGCTGTGGGCGTAGAAGACGGCAGCCGCCCAGGGGCCATCCTCCCCGCAGGTGCTCAGGTTCAGGACATTGTGCTCGGAGAGGTAGTCTTCTACGACGGGAGGAAACTGAAAGCAGTCCGAAGCCATGACAGCCTTCAGTATATCCCTGCCTCCCGTGCGATTGCCTCCCGTCCCGCCAGGAGCCTGGCCTTGAGAGTGCCGCTGAACAACATTCTGCCCGACCCATGCAGCATCGCCCGGCACGGGCGGACGATAGAGTCCGTATCCCTGCTGACGTTCTCTCCCGGGGAGGAAGCAATCCATCTTCCGAGCGCGGTCGTCCGTTTCCTGAAGGACAGCAGAATCCCGGAAGAATCGCCGTCCGGGCCGGCGGCGGCACTGGCGGCCGCGCTCGGCGGGGAGGCGGCACGCAGGGCCGCCGGTGAGGGGATCACGGCGGTGTGCCGTGTGCTGTCCTCGCGCGAGACCGCTCCCCTGCCCGATTCGCCGCTCGAGGCGGCGGCGCGCGCGGCGGCGGACGCGCTCGGCGCGCGGGTGTGCCACCCCGCTTTCCGCACCGCTCCCCGGCCGCCGATGAGCGCCGTGCCCCGACTGTCCGGCCGGGACGCTTTCCCGGAGCGCATCCGGTATGCTTCGCGCGATCTCGTCGTTCGCGAATGGCTTCGGGGTGAGCGGGTCCTGCTGCTGGATGACATCCGCTGCACGGGAGCCAGCGAAGCGGTCTGGGGCTGGGCGCTCACGGAGGTGGCGGGAGCCGACAGCGTGAGCGCCATCAGTCTGGCGCAGGCGGAAGGCATGGACCCGGATCAGCCCGTCGCGGAAATCGAGCTGGAGGCCATCCGGCGCGAGGCCCGCACTGCCGCCGGGCCATACCGGAAGGCCTTCGACGTGGCCTGGCTGGAGCCCGGACGCCGCCTGCTGCACCTACGGAAAGACTGCCGGCTCATTGCGGGAGAGGCCGTGCTCTGGTGGAGAGCGGCGGGCAAAGGCACACGGGACTGTCCGGCGTGCCGGCACCCGGTTCGGGACATCCTCGTCCGGCTGAGGCGCCGCTTCTGACGGCTCGTGAGCGTCGAAAAAGCCGCCAGCCTGATGGCCGGCGGCTGCCGTGAAAAGCGGGGGCGCCGTATCGTTCACCGGAACGGCGGACGCCCCCACCGAGGTTTTCAGCCCGCTGGCGGCCGATGAGCCGCGAGGCGGACTAGCTTCTGCGGCGCAGGGCCATTCCTGCGAAGCTCAGCAATCCGGCGCCCAGAGCCGCCAGAGTGCCCGGCTCAGGAACGACGGTCACGCGCAGGTCGCTCCATGCGCGGTCGATGTCCCACGGGAAGTCCCATTTGGCGTACAACCACGAGCCGCCCTTCAGCCACATGTAGATGCCATTGCCGGGGGCCATCGGGTCGGCGCTGGCAGGTGCCTGCGGGCCGGGTCCGGTGCCTTTCCAGGTGCCGCGGTCAGCCTCCGAGAACGAGGAGCCGATCCACTGATGGTTGGTGCCGAACTGGCCCGCCCAGGGGATCTCCGGCTCGAACGGGAAGGTCTCCCCGGCGCCTCCGCGGAACTGGCTCTCGATGGGCTGCCAGTTGCCCGGGCCGGCGGTGGGGACGAAGAACTCGATCTTCCAGAGCTCGGCCGTGGTGGGCATGTCCGGGTGATCCAGCTTCCAGTAGATGCGGCGGACGCCGTCGGCGCCGCTGGCCCGCCAGGCGCTGGCTCCGTTGTAGCCGGCTCCGGGCAGCTCGATCCACCCTCCACCCTGCCGCTCGGCGATGGGCAGGATCCAGGAGTCGCCGTAGTTCCAGGCTCCCGCGGGCGACACCGCCGCGATCGTCAGCAGAATCGCTCCCACAAACAGCAGTCTCTTCATGGTTACCTTCTCTCCTGTTCTGTCGAGTCGCCGCCCGTGCTCCTGCCGGAAACGCTTCCGGGCGTTGCGGCACGAGCCGGGCGTACTAGAGAAGCACAGAGTCCTTCGGCGGGGATGGTCTCCCTCCTTCCGGACCGCCCTCAGTATACGGGCACGGTCTGAGATCTGTAAAGATATTTTCATAAGGATTCGTCCAAATCCGGTATTTGTACGGGGTCCGCGCCCGCAGAAAAGCCGTGCCCGGGGGCTGCGCGGGAGTATATGACATTTCAGTGATAACTTCAGACATATGTGACAAACCCCTTGCGCCGCCTCGCCCGGTGTGGGAGAATGAAATCGAAAGGACACTGCGAAAAGGATCCGGACCCCTGCCCGGACCTTTCGGACCCGACCGAGATGCGCCTGCCAGAGCTCCTGCCCCGGATACGCCTTCTCTTCGCCCGGCTCGCTGTGGCGGTCCCCCTGACGGCGGCCGCCTGCTGCCCTGCCCTTGCCGCCGACACGTGGACCGACATCATCCCCGGCGTCCGTTACCTGCAGAGAGTCACCACCACCCCGCGCCCGCTCAGGATCCACGTGCTGGTCGTGGACCTGTCAAATCCCCGGATCCGGGTGGGCACCCTGATGAAGAACGAATATCCCGGTCCGGACGGCGGCGAGACGACCAGCGGAATGGCGCGCCGTCACGGAGCCCTTGCCGCCATCAACTGCGACTACTTCAGCTCGGGAACGACGGAAGACCACATCCCGCAAGGGATCAGCATCCACGACGGCTTTCTGATACCCGGCTCGGGCTACGTTCCCGGAAGGCTGTCCTGGGTGCTGAACGGCTCCACCGGGGAGAGCTTCATTGGGGTGTATGCCACGGCGTATCCCTACACACCGGAGCCCTGGATGTATCAGGCCGCAAGCGGAGGACCGCGGCTGGTGCGAAACGGCGCCGTGTCCATTGAGAACACGTCCGGGCTTCCCAGCGCCTACGCGCTCAATCCCAGGACGGCGCTGGGCATCTCGCAGGATCGCAGGAAACTCATCCTGGCGGTGGTGGACGGGCGTCAGCCGGGCTTTAGCGAGGGAATGACCGGACCCGAGATGGGCCAGCTCCTGATCGAGATGGGTGCCCACGACGGGATGAATTTCGACAGCGGAGGCTCTTCCACGTTCTACCTGAACGGCGCCGTCCGGAACCGCCCGTCCGACGGCACAGAGAGAAGGGTGGCCAACGCGCTGGCGGTCTGGGACACCTTCGACCAGGGACCGCCCCCGGCGGTCGCCCTGGCCACAGGGTTCGAGGGGCCGCTTTTCGCTCCCGGGACGGTGAACGGCCAGAACGGCTGGACGGGGAGCGCTTCCATCGTTGCCGGGAGCGGCCCCGATGGAGGGCGCGCTCTGGTGCTGGACGGCAGCGGCGCATCGCGCAGCCTGACGCCGGGTCCGGACAGAGTTCAGTGGATCGATTTCCGGGCCAGACGCGTCGGCGGAGCCGGAACGGGAACGATGCTGTTCGGGTCATCTCCCACCGCGGTCTTCGGCGCCGTGCGGTTTCACTCGGACGGGAGGATCGCCGCGCTGGCCGGGCTGGGAAGCGGGGGGCTTGGCACGGGGTTCTGGCAGAACCTGACGCCGTATTCCATCGGGCAATGGTACCGGGTGTCCGTGCGGGTGGATTACAGCCCGAACGTCGCTCGCTACAGCGTGTATGTGGATGGGCGCCAGTACGCGGCCGGTTTGGCCTATAAGGACGCTGGAGCGAACTCGTCGCTCGGGTGGCTGCGGTTCGAGGATTCGGGGACGGGAAGCTGGGTGGTGGACGATGTCTACGCTGGCAACACTCACTATCTTTACCCGCGGATCGAGCCCGATGAAGTCTCCATCCCGGCCGGCGGGTCGCTTCCGTTTTCGCTGAAGAACGGCCCGGCAGCCTCCTGGCAGGTGCTGGACGAACGCCTGCCCGGAGGGCTGTCCGCCGCGCCCGGCACGGTGGCATCTGTGGACACGCAGGGGCAGGTGACCGCGCTCTCCCCGGGCACGTTCCGCCTGCGGGCGGCCGATGCGCCGGGCCGTCAGGACATTTCCGGAACGCTGACGGTGTCGCCCTCCCTTCCCCTTGCGGCGATCCGGGCGGCCGCAGACGGCACACCGGCCTCGGCGGCAGGACTGGTGGTGACGGCGGCCTTCCCCGGACACGTGTACGCACAGCAGGAAGATCGCGCGTCCGGTTTGCGCATCGAGACCGCGGAGACCTTCCCTCCCGGCTCGCGGATCTGGGCGGCCGGGACGGTGGGGAGCGCCGGAGGGGAAAGAGTGCTGAACGCGATGATGATATGGGCAACGGGAAGCGGCCCCGTTCCGCCCCCTCTCACGATGAGCAACCGTGACGCGGCGGCGCTGCGCCCCGGACTTGATCCGGCGGGGCTCTTCATCCGCACCTGCGGCCGGATCACGCGGGTGGAACCTGACCGCTTCTTCCTGAGCGACGGTTCCACTGTCGGCGACGGCATTGCGGTCCTGCTGTCCGGACTTTCCGGCTCCCACGCGGGCAGGTTTGCCGCGGTCTCGGGCGCGCTTGGCGCCGCGAGCGGCACGGGCGGCTTCCAGCCGGCCGTGAAGCCCCGCTCCCCGGCCGACCTGCTCCTGCTGGACTAGACTGGCAGATTGAGGGCGCGCGGACCGAACCAGGCCATAAGGCGGCCCCAAAGCGGTCTGAGAGTCGCTCCGCGCCGGAGCAACGCTCTATTGAGCCCAGGGGTCCCGTCGTTTTTGGAAGGGAAGCACAGGGAACCTGAACGTCCCATCACGAAGCCGTAGTCCGTCCCTGCCGAATGACCTCGTCCATCAGGCTCCAGAACTCACGTACCATACGCTCCCGCGTGAACAGCCGTTCCGCCCGGCGCCGGCCGGCTGCGCCCATCTCCCTGCGAACTTCGGGGGAGGCGGCCAGCCGCCGCAAACGGTCCGCCAGCACGGCGGCGTCATCGGCCGGAACCAGGTAGCCCGTCTCCCCGTCCACCACCATCTCCCGCGAGCCGCCCAGTTCTGTGGCCACCACCGGTTTCCGGGCGGCCATGGCCTCCAGGACCACCAGCCCGAATGATTCAGGGAGTATGGAGGGTAGGACATAAATGTCCAATGATGCATAAAGCGAGGCGGGTTCCGATCGGAACGGAGAGAGGACAACCCGTTCCCGGAGTTCGTCCTTCTCAATGCGGTCAACCACCTCCTTGTAGACTTCCTCTTGCCCCACAAAAGGATCGCCAGCTATCAAGAATTTGAGCGCCGGGAGGTCTTTCAGCAAAGCGACCGCTTCAAGGAGATACGTCTGACCCTTCAAACGTGAAATGCGTCCCAGAGTGCCGGCCACGACCTCCCCGGGAGCGAAGCCGAACTCCGCCCGGACGCGCTCCCGCTCATCCGGCCGGTCGAACTCGTCCAGATCGATGCCGTTCCTGAGCACCCGGATGTTCGAAGCCCCGGGCCGGTCCTGCAAAAGATGCTGCCGTACCGCCTCGGACACCGCGACGACCACGTCCGAAAGCGAAACGGCCAACCGCGCCGTCGTCCGGCGCACGATGGCGGGAGAGACAACGATCTCGTGGCAGTGCCATACGTGCGGAAGCCGCGCCAGCCGCGCCGCGACCGCTCCCGGAATGACGGCGATGGTGTTGGAGTGGACAATGCCGAAACGGTACTTCCGTATCCTTCGAAGGATGGCGGCCACGCTGTATGCGAAGAACGCGGAATACTTCAACGAACCGGGCGCGGAGAAATAGCGCCTCCGGAGAACGGCAAGCTTCATCTCCTCGTGCGGGATGCCCGCAACGGAAAGCCGCTCCGCCAGCAGCCCCCGGTAAGGGACGTCGCAGGGAAGGATGACGTGCGGAACCCAGCCGGGCGGTCTTCGCTCGAGCAGGGAAAGAAGGATTCTGTCTGCCCCGTAGAGCTCGTTGGCGGAGTGGACGAAGAGGGCCCTGTGCTCCCGATCCATCACGACGGCTCCTGCCCTTCCGTCCGCATCCGGATGATGCGGGCCGGCACGCCGCCCACGATCGCGAACGGCGGAACATCCTTTGTCACGACCGCACCCGCCGCAACAACCGCCCCCCGGCCCACCGTGACTCCGTCCAGAACGCAGCAGTTCGCGCCGAGCCAGACATCGTCCTCGATGACGATGCCTTTGCGGGTGGTGCCCTGTTCGCGCATCGGGATATCCACCCGCTCTATGACGTGCTGTTCCGCCAGCAGGCTCACACGCGGCCCCATCATCACGTTGTTGCCGATCCGGATGCCGCCCGCAGCGCCCACGTAGCAGTATGCGCCGATGTTGGAGTTGTCGCCAATCTCAAAACCGACTCCGATCTCTCCGCCGTAGTACCCGGAAGGGCGGATCTGCGCGAAGCGAGCCATGGTGACGTTGTCCCCGATTCTGACGCCGTTCTGCGAGAGCCCCTGTATCTCCGTGTAGTCCTCCGCGACAAAACTGCGCCCCACCCGCACCATGCGGGGGTTGCGGATGGTCACGTGCTTCCCGATAAAGAGCAGACCCCGGGCCTGACCCAGCCAGAGCCGCCTCCAGCATCCGCGCAGAAGAGCCAGTCCCAGCCCCCACAGCATGGCCATAAGGGCGGATGAGGGCATGCGCTCGTCGATGCGGTAGTTCGGGTTCCGCTTGACCGCACGAACCAGTTTCAGGACCAGCGGTCTCAGGCACATCGTTCCTAACGTTTCAAACACTTACCGGAGGGCGTCAGATACCGCACAGGAGCAAGCTTCCACCGAAGTTGAACTCGTGTCAGAACGGCCAGAGTGAGCCAGGCCTCGAAATCCAGAGGCCACCTTCCCAGCCGCTTGATGAGGCCTTTTTCCGGCGCTCTCGGATCGTGCCAATATGCAATCCTCTTCCATTCCCTGATGACACGGGCGCGTTCGGTCGGCGAGCCTCTCCTGGGCTCCGGGATCCCTCCGTCAAACATCGCCTCGATCTCCTCAGGCGTCAGCAGTTCCAGTGAATCCTCGCCCAGCAACCTGCGCTCGTATGCCAGCATCAGGGCCAACCGGGAATATGCAATCTGCTGATTAAGACGGGCATTGGAGACCCGGCGGTCATGCCAGCGCACTCTGTAGAGAACATTATCAAGGTTGGCGAGCCTGAAGCGTTCGCGCAATCTGAGCCAGAAATCGTAATCCTCTGCAATGCCCATTTTGGGGCGATACCCCCCAACAGCAAGGGCAAACTCTCGCCGAAACATCGCTGCGGGATGGCAGACCTGACTTGCTATGCCAAGCAAGACAGAGACCTCCCCGGGCCTCTCCGGCCGCCGCATGATCTTGAAATCTTCCCCGGTCGCTGATTCAAACAGCGTAAAGGCAGTACCTACGAGAGCGATATCCGGGTGGCTATCAAGAAAGTCTGCCTGAAGCTGAAAACGGCCGGGGAGGGAGATGTCGTCCGCATCCATCCGGGCTATGTAGTGTCCGCGTGCTTCAGAAAGGATTCTGTTCAGACCCGCCGCAAGTCCCTGGTTGGTGTCGCTGGCGAGCACGCGGATGCGTGAGTCAGTCTGACCCGCGAGGATGGAGGGCGTCTCGTCCGTCGAGCCATCGTCGAGGATCAGGAACTCAAAGTCGGTCTCGGTCTGATTCAGGATGGAGTCGATGGCCTCCTGCAGATACTGCGCCCCGTTGAACACGCACATTGCGACCGTGATGCGCGGAGCCGTTGTCCCGTTTAGACCGATCATGAGCTTTGACCCTCACTGACGGAACCAGGGGCCCAGCAATCTTTTTCGTATATTTCTAAGATTCGCTGACGAGCCGCCTTTTTGCTGTAGAACCGTTCCACAACAGCCCGCCCCGCGAGTCCGAGCGCCCGGGCCTGCTCTGGATGTCCCAGCAAAAGCGAGACCGCCTCCGCAAATCCATCCGGTGAGTCCTGGACGAGGATGTTCTCTCCCGGGCTTATCTCGATGCCCTCGACTCCGATGGTGGTGGTGACAACAGGGCGGCCGAACGCCATGGCTTCCAGAACTTTCGTCTTGATCCCGCTCCCGAAGCGAAGTGGCGCCACTACGACTCTCGCAGAATGGTAGAAAGGAGTGACGTCATCCACCCACCCCGTCACACGAATCTGTCCATTTGATCGGCCGAGTTCCCGGACGGACTCAGGTGGCCCGCCACCCACGATCGTCAGAGTAGCACCGGGGTGAACCCTCAAAATGCGCGGGAACACACTCCGTGCAAACCACAGGATACCGTCCACGTTGGGCCTGTGAACGAAACCGCCAACAAAGAGGATACCCTGTCCGCCCGGCTCGGACGCCGGAGGAGTCCTGCTCTCCGTATCCACTCCCACCGGAAACACCGCCACACGCCGGGCTCCCGCCTCTTTCGCCGCGCGTGCATCAGCCGGGGTCACCGTCAACACACAGTCCATCCTCCGGAGAACGCTGCCCTCTGCTTTCCGGACGATCCCGGCCGCTCTTTCCAGCCTCCATCTGCGGAAGGAGCTTTGCAGCTCAGCCTCCCGAAAAAGGCGCACAAATTCCACATCTTGCTCCAGCAGAAGACGGCGGCATTGAAGCCCACCGCCATCCCGGACGGCGCTGTACCAGAAGTCGTAATGGATCAGGTCGGGCTCCCACCGGCCGGTCACGTTCTGAACTGTCCTCCAGAAATTGGCCGGACACCCGTAGAACGAGTGCAGGGGACGACCTGTCACCAGCGAGGACAGGACGTATGCGGCACGATACCCGGCCCGGTGGACAAGAGAACGACGGTGCGGGGCATCGACCACCGAGAGAGTACCGAACTGAGCCAGGTCATCGATCCGCTCCGTCCTGTCCGGTCCACGAAGAACGACGAAACCGACCTCGTGCCTTCCCGCCAGGGCTTCGATGGCCTGCATGGTCAGCTGCTTACTGCCCGAATCGACCGGAATCGGGCAATGCGGCAGAGCAAACAATATGCGCATTCTGGGAATCCGTCCGGCCGGGACTCGCGAGATGGCGTGAGACCCCGCACTGGATGCCGGCGGAAACCATTCTAGCCGGAAGAATACTTCACCGCACCCGCCGCAGAGCGAGAGCCCCGCTGCAACGCACGCCCAGGGCGCAGAGCCCGCCGGGAATCCGGAAACGGCGTCTCTACTTCACCCGCGCGCTGCACCGCAACTGCCGGCTGTGACCGGGCTTGAGGCTTTGAACAAACTTTTTCACACCGTCGGCCTGAACGGAAGAGAGCCCCCGGGTTCAGATGATCCTCAGCATTGTTTCAAACTACTGATGGGAGAGATGATCCTATTTAGTCCGATGCCTGTCGCCAATCGCTGATACATAGCCCAGATAATACAGGAGCACGCTCCCCCGCCTCGCCGCCCGAGCCTTCCTTCCCAGAGTCCAGTCCAGTAGCGATGCGGCGCCCAGCACTGGCCCTCGAAAGGCCATTCCCAAGAAGACACTCCGCAATACCTTTCGCGCGCCGCAATGCTTGAGATCAAGGTAGTAGTCTGCCCGTCCCTGATCGATGATTCGCTTGCGAAACCAGCCGATGGTCATTCTTTCGGCCGGCACACCGTGCCTGACTGCGGCATCCGGCCAGTAAACCATCGTCCAGCCGCGGCCATACATTCTCAGCGCGAGGTCATTCTCGTCGTGCGGAATCTGCTTTGCCCCTCCAAACCCGAAGTCCGGGTCGAATCCCCCGACATCCTGCAGCGCCGAGCGCCGGAACGACATGTTGGCCCCGACAGGGGTCAGCTTTCTGTCGTCCAGGAGGAATGGCTCGTCTCCGTACTCTACGATCGTCAGAAACGGCTCCAGTGCGGGATCCAGCCAATCCGGTCGGGGAGCCTCCCACTCCGGAACGATGCGCCCCATCACCCCTCCCACGTTTTCCGCATACGAGTAAGCCGCCAGATGAGCCGCGAGCCACCGCTCACCCGCCACGGCATCATCGTCCAGAAACGCGACGACGTCTCCGCGGGCTGCATCGATGCCCCTGTTCCGGGCGTTCCCCAGCCCGACTTTCGGCTCCTGGACAATCACGAAATGGAAGGGCATCCGGGAGCGGAAGGATTCGGCTACTTCGCGGGTGTTGTCGGTGGAGCCGTTGTCAACAACAATCACCTCGGCGCGGGAAGGATCGATTCCTGTCTGACGCAGAAGGCTCTCCAGAGCGAGCGAAAGGCGCGTCCCCCGGTTACGCGTGCAGATGACGGCGGAGACGGTCTCGACGGGAGGCGCCGCCATGGCCTTCGAGGGTTTCTGTTCGGTCTCCCGGTCAGGACTTGGCACCCGCATCATACCTCCGCGTGGGCGAACATCTCGCTTTCGACAAGCTCGCAGATGATGTGGGCGATCGTGATGTGGGTCTCCTGGATGCGGGGAGTATCGTCCGAAGGCACCCTGAGCGCGATGTCCACGCACTGGGCCAGCCGGCCCCCCTGCCGGCCGGTCATCCCGATGGCGAAGGCACCCTTCGCGCGGGCCGCCTCCACCGCCCGGATGACAGACTCCGCATTCCCGCTGGTCGAGATGCCGATGAAGACGTCGCCGGGCTCCACCAGCGCCTCCACCTGCCGGGAGAAGACCATGTCGTATTCGTAGTCGTTGCCGATCGCCGTCAGGATGGAGGTATTGGTGCTCAGAGCGATGGCGGGCAGGGCTGTGCGCTCCATCTTGAACCGCCCCACGAACTCCGCCGCGATGTGCTGCGCATCCGCCGCGCTGCCGCCGTTGCCCGCAATCAGCACCTTGCCGCCGTCACGGAAGCAGCAGACGATCTCCGCGACCGCCTGAGCGATCTCGATCGCCAGAGAGCGCGACGCTTCCTCCTTGACGGCAATGCTCGCAGCAAAGCGCTCCCTTACCAGCTCTGCCATCCCCATCTGCGGTTCCCCTCGCCCTGCGACTCTAATTCCCCCGCTCACCGGCCGCCGCCCGGCGCAGCAGCCAGTCGATATGGCGTTCCAGCTGCCCGACATCCCGGTCCCACGGCCGGTCGCCGGCAATCACCCATCCGGCATATTGTCGGCCGGGTTCGACGAACTCTTCATGCATCGGCTGCACCGTCTCGACGAACTGACGGCGCACGCTGTCTTCGGTCCGGCCGCGCTCCAGAACATCCCTTGCGATACGGCGCTGCAGCCGCACCTGAGCCGGCGCGTCCACATAAACGCGGACATCCATCAGATCACGCAGCCCGGGCCAGTGGAGCACCAGAATGCCCTCCACGATCAAGAGACGGCCCGGCTCGAGCGTCTGTTCGCCCACCCGGCAGTGGGTCGCGAAATCGTAGCGCGGGCAGACCACCGCCTCTCCCGACTTTAGAAGCCGCACCTGCTCCACCAGCAGATCCGACTCCACCGCGTCCGGGTGGTCGTAGTTCAGGCCGGCACGCTCTTCCGGCGAAAGACCGGATCTGTCGCGATAATAATCATCCTGCCGGACGACACAGACACTTTCCCGGCGAAACCTCTCCGCCAACCGGGCGACAAGGGTGCTTTTGCCCGCCCCGCTTCCTCCCGCGACGCCGACGCACACGCCCCGCAGCATCGGAGCTGAGCGACTCCCTATTGCCGGATCAGATCAGCCTCTCCCGACTCGAGCTTTTGCCGCAGAGCCTTCAGCACTTGGTCCGCGAACTCGTTGGCAGCCTCCTCCGGTTTGCGCCCGCCGGGCTGACGCACGGTGACCCGGAACGAGAAGTTCGGGCCGGACACGCCGCCGAGCTTATTCGAGAGCATATTCCATTTGTGCCACCACAGGCCGGGGGTCAATCTGTCGCCCGCCAGATACCAGTAGCGGACGACCAGATGCGAGAAGTCCTGGATGAACTCGGCCTTTGTCACCTCTCCGTTCTCAAGCTTCTCGGTCCCGGCCTCTTTTGGGGTCCAACCGGCTCCCGGCAGGCAGAACATGGGGCTATGGAAGCTCCCCGGGTCAGCGCTCTCGATCATCAGCAGCTCCACGACGGTGCCGGCGTTGGAGTAGATGCGCAGCAGGAACTGGGCGGCGGGAAGCTGGTCCTTCCACTCGGCCGGAGGGTCGAACTGCTCGCCCTTCCACTCCCCGAGCTGGAGCGGGACCCAGTTCTCCATGTTCACGGGGCGGTCGGAGCCCGTCCCGGGAGCCCCGAGGCGGCTGACCACCGTGAACGCCACCAGCAGGACGGTGACGATTACTGCATGAGCCTGAACTCGCGACATCCAAGCAACCTCGCTATCCCGTACATCACGGCGAACGCCACCACAAGCACCACATATCCTGAATAATCGTGCAGCACCGGCACCAGTGTCGGATCCCAGTAGTGCCCCACCATGACCAGCAACGCCACGCGGAGCGAGTTGACCAGCACCGCAAGCGGCATCGAGATCAGGACGAACAGCGCCTTCCGCCAGGTTTCGCCCTTGACCGCATACACCAGAAAGATAGCAAACGCTGTCAGCGCCACCAGCATCCGGAAGCCGCTACAGGGCGCTCCCACCTCCACGGCCACGTTGTCAGTCTGGATGCCCGTCCCCACGCGGTAGGAGTCGATGAACATCAGCTTTGCCAGGAGGGTGGCCACCTGCGTGCTCCAGATCTGCACCCTGAAGGCAATCTGAGTCAGCAAGAACTCCGGAATCGGGCACAGGAAGTAGAGATAGAAGATGGGAAAAGAGAACAGTCTGACAAAGTTCCACCCGTACAGCGTCGCCACAAAGAACGCCAGGCTGGCGGGGAAGACCAGCCCGCGCATCGTGAGACTGTTCTGCATCCCGAAAAGCGTTGCTGCGGCGACGAAGACTACCAGCAGGCCAAGAGCCCAGAGGCTGGGGCGGGGCGTCTCCCTGGCTGCCTCGTTCTTCTTCAGCCAGGCCGTCCACGCGCACATGAACGGGATGAGATATCCGTGGGAATAGTAACCGTCCGGGTTCGACCAGGCCTTCAGGAAATAGCCAAACTGCGGCACCCAGTAGACGATGAACGCCGCCCAGGCCACAAGCTCGACCCAGTGGCGCTGGACAACAGTGAGATCCAGGCTTCTCGCCGCGGGGCGGGCTTTCACATCAGTTCCCATACTCTTGCACTCTCCAGGTAGAAAGCGAGACGGCGGCACCGGCCTCCGCTCTCACGCGGCTCCTTTGCGGCGCAACACCGCCGGCACTGTCAGCAGGAGGATCTTCAGATCGAACAGGAAGCTTCGGCGCCGGACGTACTCCAGATCCAGCTCCGCCGCCTGCTCGCCCGTCAGGTCGGAGCGTCCGCTGATCTGCCAGAGCCCGGTCATGCCGGGAGGGACGCTCACCTTGCGGATATACCAGTCTTCGTTCTCGTAGCCGGTCACGGGCAGCGGGCGGGGTCCCACCAGGCTCATGTCACCGGTGAGGACGTTGATGAACTGCGGAATCTCATCCAGGCTGAGCTTTCGCAGGATCCTGCCTACGCGCGTGACCCGGGGATCGTTCTTCATCTTGAAATAGGCGCCGCCGGCCTCATTGTATTTTTCCAGCTCGCGCTGCATCTTCTCGGCATCCGCGATCATGGTGCGGAACTTGTAAATGGTGAACAGTTTTCCGAAGCGGCCAACGCGGGTCTGTTTGAACAGGACCGGCCCCTCGTCATCCAGCTTGATGAGGATGGCAATGATCAAGGCCGGGAGCGAAGACAGCACAAGAAGGAGCGACGCCCCGATGACGTCGAACACCCGCTTTGCCGTCTCGTAGACTGGACGCGAATCGGTCTCCAGCGCCAGTTCCGAAGCCTTCAACGTAGCGCTTCCTCCCGGAGCCAAACTCAAACACACCTCCCTCCAAGCACATGCTACCGGCAATGAGCCGCCCGGGTTCCGCCAGACCGCCGGGCCGGCCAATTCGTCAGACCGGCCCGGCGTCTGAATGCGTTATCCCTTTTCGCAGACCACTCTCCCGGGCCCGCCGTGCACCCTAGCCCGGGATCGCCGGACTCGTCGGAGACACCGTGCCCGCCGGCGGGGGCGAAGGTGGCAGGCTCCGGTAGATGGACCGCCCTCCCAGCGGTCCGCGCACCTCCTCGGGACGGACCCGGTTGAACAGTACGCCGAGATACTCCGCTCCCACCTGATCCAGCCGCATACGGAACTCCGCCTCTGCGCCAGTGGGCGGAACACCGGCGGACTGGACGAGCAGAGTCCTCTTGATCACGGCTGCCAGCACCGTCGCATCGGCGAAGGCCGCCCCCGCCGGGCTGTCGAACACGACGAAGTCCGCCACGGCAGAAGCGTCCGCCACGAAGCGCTCCATCGCCTCGCCCCTCAGCAGGCGGATGGGATTGTCCGGCAGAGGTCCGCTCGGAACCAGAAGCAAGCCTTCCACCCTTGTGGGCACCGCGACATCCTCCAGTGCGGCGCCGCCGGAAAGGACATTGGCCAGCCCCCTGGAGTTATCCACACCGAAGAGCACGTGCTGAGTGGGATTGCGCAGGTCGGCGTCCACCAGGATGACCCGTGCCCCGTCTCCGGCGAGCGCAATCGCCAGGTTGCTGGCAGTGGTGGACCGCCCCGCCCGCGGCGCGGCTCCGGCGACCAGGATTGCGCCCTTTCCGGCCTCCTGGGAGGCAAGATGCCAGAGCTCCGCCGTGAGCATTTCATAGCACTCCCTGAGCCCCGGAGAAGGAAGGCCCTTCACCAGTGACGGCCCTTTGGAAAGAGGCACCATCGTCACGACCGGAAGCCCGAGCAGATCCTCCACCTGGTCGGGGGTGCGCACGGTGGTGTCGATGTAGTCCAACAGGAGCACCACCGCAAACGCCAGCAGCAGGCTGAGCGGAAGAGCCAGCGCAAGCTGCAGCTTGCGGCTGGTGGCGGGCTTGGGATCAATGACACCGACGATGCTGATGTCTCCAGCCCGGTAAGGCTCGTTCTCACGGATACGGGCCTCCTCCAGCTTGTTTTTCAGCAACGCAAAGGTCTGCTCGGCAGTCTGCACCTCTACGGTCCGCAGCGCGACTTCTCGCTCTTCCTCCGGGAAGGAGTTCAGTTCGGACTTCATCTGAGGTAAGACCGCGGCGAGCGCCGAGGTGCGGGCCTCTGCCGCGATGGAGTCTACCTTGGCCTGAACGAAGCGATCCAGCGTCTGGGTGTGGACGGGGTTGATGGCTTCAACCCTCTGCACGATGCGCTGGCGCTGCTCCTGCGCCTGGCTGGACTTGAGCTCCTCGATCGACTTGCGCAGCGCCTGCACTTCCGGGTGGTTTTCGCCCCGATAGGTGAGCATGCTGGCGAGCTCCTGCTCCCGCCGGGCGAGCTCCGTGGCGAGGGTCGTCCAGAGAGTGTTATCCCCCGTGGTCTTCTGCTCCTCCCTGGTGAGCGGGAGCGCTCTCAGCTCGTTCTGAGCCGCGCGCACGCGTTGCGCAGCCTCGCGCGCCTGGACCTGCGATGCCCGCAGTTGGAAGTCCAGATCGCCAAGGCGCGCCAACCTGACCTGCGCGGCCGCATTAAGATCAGAAATACCGCGCGATTTCTTGTAGTTCTCGAGAGCCGCCCGCTTCGCCTCGAGATCGGCCCGGGCCTCCCGGACCTTGCGCTCCAGATATGCGCGGACCTCGGACGGATCGTAATTCTTGGCCTTGTAGGAATATTTGAAGGCTATCGCGGCAGCGAAAGCCGCCGCCTGAGCGAACTCCGGTCCGTCACGGGATGGATCTGCTCCCACAAAATTGTCCGGGACTTTCACGATGATCCGTATCAGGTCGGATTCCCTCTCCGGAAGCACTGTGGTGTAATCGTTCAAAAGCTTCTCAATCTGATTTCTGTCGAAGATGTAGGGCCTCGCGGCCCGGCGCTCCAGGAAGTCCTTGATTGCCACCACATCCTCGGCAAGAGCAGCGCCCTGAGCAGCCTCTCTGTCGAGAGCCTCGCGCACCCGTCGCGTGTACTCCTCGTTGTTGCTGAGAAGCCCGATGTAGTAAGCGCGGAAGACGTTGCTCGCCGCGTGCCTGGCCACCGAAGCCTGCACCAGCTCGGGTCGCACGCTCTGCATTTCCTGCAACACGGTGCTTCCAAGCGTCTGAGGAGTTACCTGGCGCACGTAAGAAACCGACTCGAGGGTTGCCGGCGTGAAAAAGACCAGCCCCGCTGCGGCCAGCATACAAACGGCCACTCCGGCAAGCACGATCCACTTGCGGCGGCAAAGAATACGATAGTATCTCCAGAGCTCCAAGACTGCGTACCTCCTCCCGCGCCGGGCCACCTCAGGCGGGGCGGCGGGGATCATCTCTTCCGCTTCTTCCTAAGAAGCGTGACCCTCAACTCCTCCGGGTTCACTGACGGGGCCTGAAAGTAACACCGTCCTCCGGCCGGCCAGCCGCATCATAACCCGTCAGAGTCCCCACCTCGCGATGAAGACCACCTGATATATGTTCGAGAGCACCTGACTGATGGTCGTCAGGTTCGGCCGCTTGGTCTCCCGCACCAGAACGACGTCTCCCGGCTGCAGCCGGATGTCCTTCGACGTGTCTCCCCGGTCCAGAATCTCCGCGACATTCACGGGAATCTGCTGCGGCTCCTGCCCCTCAGCGGCGCGCCGGACGATGACCGTGCGTCCCAGAGCGCCGCGCTCAAGGGGACCGCCCGCCTGCGAGATGGCTTGTGTGACGGTGGTGGTCTTCTTCCACGGGAACTGGCCGGGCCGCTGCACCATCCCCATCACGTAGATCTTGCTCTCGGTATCTTCCGGGATGTAGATGGTGTCGCCGTCCTTAAGGGGGAGGTCCTGCGACATATCGCCCTCGAAGTAAAACGCCTCCAGGTTCACCGGGATGGGCTCGCTCTGCCCCGGCCGCGTGATTGTGGCCTTACTGAGTGCCGCGGTGTCCGGAATGAAGCTCCCCGCCTCTGCAATGGCATGCGCCACCGTGTCACCGTCGCGCATCTGCTGGAGGCCCGGCCGGTAGACCTGGCCCAGGACCCGCACACGCATCCGGTGGACCTGATAGAGAGTCAGCTGGACGGTGGGATTCTTCAGGTAGTCCATCTCGATGAAGCGGCGGGCGATCTCGGCCTTGACCTCTTCGACAGTCCTGCCGGCCGCGCGGATGCTCCCCACGACCGGAGCGACAATGACCCCTTCCGGAGTGACCGTGAGATAAACGCCCTGGATGGCAGGCTCTCCCCATACGGTCAGCTGCAGGACGTCGTCGGGAGCGAGGCGGTAGTTCGGATCCCTGACGATCGGAACGTCAGGCTGCAGTCCCACCGTACCGGCGTTCTGCGCGGACAGGGAGCCCGACGTCACAAGCAGTCCCGTGAGGACCAACAGGCAAGCAGTTTTCCACATGATGACCACTACTCCCATCGCAACCCGGACCGGAGACCGGCCTGCAGGCGCGAAGACTCTCACCCTCCTCCGCAAGCGCGGCACTCACCGCTCTCATTATCGTGTCCGGAGCGAGCATCTTTAGCGCGGCGCGGACGATATGCGTCTCTGGAGCGGCCGGCGCCGCCCCCGAACAAGGCGTTCAAGCATGAGTATGCCGCATCGGGCGCGCTTCTCCTGCTCAGTTTTACGAACAGACCGCAGGGCAACTGCCCGGAAACGCCGCCGCACACGGCTCTTGATACCCCCGCGCCAGGCCGCCAGGTTCCCGCGCGCCGGCCTGCAACGGCAGTGTATTTGGCAGGCGCGACGCCCGTCAAGAGCCGCCCGCCGGCTCAGCGTGTATAATCAGGCCCGGCAGATGCGACCCGATAATCATTTGCGGGAAGGACTGGAAGGTATTTTCTCCCTTTGAAAGGCAAATCTCTGGATTTTCTGAAGCAGCTGGTCGAGACTCCCAGCCCCTCCGGCTTCGAGCAGCCGGCTCAGAGGCTGTTTCGCCAGTATGTGGCCCCCTTCGCTGAAGCGGTAGAGACCGACGTGCTCGGCAACGTCATCGCCGTGCGCAATCCCGGTGGTTCGCCGCGCGTCATGCTGGCCGGGCATTCCGATCAGATAGGCCTCATCGTTACCCATATCGATGACGAGGGGTTCATCTACTTCCGCCGCATCGGGGGGCTGGACCCGGCCGCGTGCGTATCGCAGCGGGTGGTCATTCAGGGCCGAAGCGGTCCGGTGTCCGGTGTTGTCGGCCGCAAGGCCATCCATCTTCAGGACTCTTCGGACCGCACCAAGGCACCGAAGCTGGAAGACCTGTGGGTGGACATCGGCGCCAGAGACCGCAAAGACGCCGAGGAGCGCGTCAGGGTCGGAGACCCCGGGGTCTTCGTGCAGCCATTCGAAGTGCTTGCGAACAGTCGTGCCGTCAGTATGGCTTTCGACAATAAGATGGCGGTCTGGCTGGTAGCGGAAACGCTCCGGCTTCTGTCGCAGAAAAAGCATGCCGCAGCTGTGTACGGAGTCGCCACGGTGCAGGAAGAGATCGGCTCCATCGGCGCGCGCACCAGCGCCTTCCGGGTGGAGCCGGATGTCGCGCTGGTGATCGACGTGGGGCACGCCACCGACCATCCCGGGCTGGACAAGAAGAAAGAGGGCGACTTCCGGCTGGGCGCCGGGCCTATCCTCTCGCGGGGGGCCAACGTGAACCCTCGCGTCTTCGAGATGCTCGAGGAAACCGCGGACAGGCACGGCATCCACTACCAGACCGAAGGCATCGGCGGGCGCTCTGCGACCGACGCCGACCCCATCCAGTACTCGCGGGCAGGGGTGGCGGTGGGGCTCATCCACGTGCCGCTCCGCTACATGCACACCCCCTGCGAGATGATCAGCCTGGAGGATCTCGACAACACGGCGAAGCTGTTGGCCGCCTTCGTCCAGGATCTGAAGCCGGGAACCAGCTTCATTCCTGAATGAATCCCCCGGGAACCAGAGCGCATCCAATGAAAAAATAACCCGTTTCCCCTGGAACGGCCTTTCCAGAACCAGGCTACGGAGCGCAGAGGAACGACCATGAACCTTTTTGGCCCTAAAGTGCCGGAGATAGATGTTCAAACACTGAAGTATATGCTTGAGTCCGGCGAAGACTTCGTGTTGCTGGATGTCCGGGATCCGGACGAGTTCGAGCAGATGAACATCCCCGGAGCCAGGCTCCTGCCGCTCGGAGAGCTGCAGGAGCGCGCCGGAGAGCTGGACCCGCAGGCAAAGACGGTGGTCATGTGCTTGAGCGGGGGGCGCAGCGCGCGGGCGACCGAGTTCCTGTTGAAGCAGGGGTTCCGCGATGTGTCCAACCTGAAGGGCGGGATCCTGGCCTGGCAGGAACTGCAGAGCCAGAGCTGAAAACAGCGGCAACGGTGCAGAGTGACGCGGGCCCCGGGGGTGTCCCCGGGGCCCGCGCGGTTCGGAGTCTCGAACCGGTCTGCCTTTGCGGGACCTAGCCGACCATGACCGTGACGATACCGTAGGCAGGCACATCCACCTCCAGCAGACCGTTCTGGAACGTCGCGGACGATCTCTCCAGCGGCTGCTCGAGGATGTCCGTCTCCACCGCCCTTGCCGACGGCGGGACCACCCTGGACAGCCGCACCGCAGCCCGGACGGCCTGTCCCTCCATCTCGTAGAGCCGGAGGATCAGCGCATCCGAGTCCTCCGCCTTTTTCACGGAGGCGAGCATGACGTTGCCGGTCTCGCAGCGGATAAAGCCCTGGGAGTTCGGTTCGTCGCCCCTGTGGGCATCCGTGCTGGCCACCGTGAACGGCGCATTGAACGCCCATCCGGCGCGGGTGGCCTCGCTGACACTGCAGTCCCCCAGGTGAGGCTGCACCGCCCAGCGGATGACGTGCTGCCCCATCTCAGGGAGCGGGTCAGGCAAGTAACTGGACCGCAGCAGGGTCAGGTGCAGCACGTTTCCTTCCGCCCGGTGGCCGTATTTGTCCGCGTTGAGCAGCGTGATTCCGGCCTTCTGACCGCCGCAGTCTCCCGAAATGTCCGCCCATTTCAGCGCGGGCACTTCCTGAGGCCCGACCGGACGCTCGATGCTTCCGAACGGCACCTCGTAGCGGGCGCGCGGGTTGGTCACATTCACCGGGAAGGCCACGCGAAGCTGCGGAATGCCCGTCTCCGGAGACCCCATCTCCAGCCAGTTGACATCCAGCGAGAACTCCACCTGCCGGCTGTCCTCGGCCAGGCCAATCTCCAGCGCGAACGTGGAGTTGCGGTATTTCCTGCGGCAAACCACCGACGCCCGGTGCGGGCCGCGCTGCCTGACCTCCAGGGCCCAGCTGTCAGCGATGGGATCGACAGTGAGCAGCTGTCCGATGGTCCACGCGGACATCGGGTTCGGGGCCTCGTGGACATACTCCAGGAGCCCCAGCCTCCCGCCCGGAGGAACAAACTCCACCCCCGTCGCCTTGTCCACGATGCTGACCACGGCTGCGGCCGAGCTCTCAACCTGCACCCGGAGATGCCTGTTCTCCAGAGTGACGATGGGTTTCTCCGTCCTGGGCGTGTGCATGATCACGGGAGCGGCGGTGACACTTACGCCCTCAGCCGGGACGGGCGCGAAGGAGCGCTCCACACCGTAGATCCGGTAGCCCGTGGCCGGGACATCCTTTGCCGGGAACGCAACCGATATGAAGTCGTGCCCCCAGAAGTTGCCCGTCCCGACGACCTGTCCGGGCACAGTGTTCCCCTCGCTATCCCGGACGAGGATGCGGTCGTGTGCCCAGCCGGTGTTCCAGATCTTCGCGACCACAAGCTCGCTGCGGTCCCAGGGCAGAGGATTGAACACGATGAACGGCTGGGCGCCCGCGGCTCCGGCGTTGTAGCCGGTGACGCCGCCCGGCAGGCTGGTGTCTCCCGCACCCGCGCCGAGACCGTCGCCAAACTCGGAGCCTTCCCCGTCCGGCTCCGGCGGCAGGCCCACGATCGAGGCTGTGTCGGCCTTCGCAGCCACCTGGCGCAGGGCCCGGGTGATGACCGACTCCGTAACCGCGGCGACCTCCTGATACAGCGCCGACGAGTATTCGTAGGTGGCGTGCACCCCCGAGCCCGGCAGGATGTCGTGAAACTGGCACAGCATCGTCCGGCGCCACGCGTCGTTGAGAGCATCCTGCGGGTAGGGAATGCCGGCCAGGGCCTTGGCGATGACCGCGGCAGTCTCAGCGCGCACCAGTTCGTTCTCGCTGACCCGGTTGCCGCGCTTGACGCTGGACTGCGAAGTGTAGCACCCCTCGAAGACGAAGTTCAGCTCATCCTCGATGACCGGAAGGTCCAGCCCGGCCGCCTCCACCGCGGCGAAGAAGTCCTGCACGCGGCTGAGCTTCAGGGTGGGATAGATCGGCCACCGGCTCATCCGCACATAACGGTGGAGATCCCGGCGGGTGGGACCGCCACCGTGGTCGCCGAGCCCGAACAGATAGAGATGATCCTTCAGCCCGCCGGTCTCTCGCTCCAGGCGCAGCACCATTTTCGTGATGTGCGGGCCAATGAAACCGTTGTACCAATGTTCATTGTCCTGATAGGCCAGCACGCGCGAACCGTCCGGCGCCTGCCACCAGAACAGTTTGGGCTCCTTGCCCCCGCGGCAGAAATAGTACCACCGCACCCCGCCCCTGTTCAGGATGGCTGGCAGCATGCGGCTGTGCCCGAACATATCGGGCTCCCAGTCGATCTTGACCGCATCGTAGGGCAGACCGAAGTTCTCCTTGAAGTAACGGCGGGTGTAGAGCATCTGGCGGCAGAGAGCCTCTCCCGAAGCCAGGTTCTTTTCACCCTCCACCCAGGTGCTGGCGGTGACCTCCCAGCGGCCCTCCGCGACGCGCTTGCGGAGCATCTCGAAGATGTCCGGGCAGTACTGCTGCATCGCGACGTATGTGGAGGCCTGGTCCTGAGAGAACTTCAGGTCAGGGAAGGACTGCATCAGGCGGTCCACCGTGGAGAAGGTGTCGCGCGTGGTGCTGACCGTCTCCTGCCACGGCCACAGCCAGTTCATATCAATATGCGCGTGTCCGCAGAGGTGGATCGTGAACTTCCGCAGCTCCTGCCCGATGGGCTCCAGCGCCTTCTCCGCCTGTTCCACGGCATCCTTCAGACTGGCGCCCGAGCTCAGCGCGGACTCGAACCCGCTGAGAGCCTCCTCCACCAGACCGGCATACTTGCGCCGTTCTTCCGTGGACTCGACGAACTCCTGCGCGAGATCGAACTCCGCGCGGATACGCTCCATCCACTCCGCGGCGTCCGACCGCAGACCTTCCACTTTCTGCCAGACGGCATCCATACGTTCGGCAAAACTCATGCTTGTAACCACACTTCCGGAGGATTACGGAGCGGAACGCACCCGGCGCGGCACCCGTCGTCCGGACGCCGCGGAGGCCATCCGCTCTCAGAGGGAGTTTATATCCCGGACTGAGGATTCCTGCCGCTCTGCGTCGAAGCTTTCCCGAAAAGCGGGGGCCAGGTGGCCCCGTCTGGAGGGACGATGAAACCTGTGACAATGCTCCTCTGGCCGGCACTTGCGGCAGCCGTCCTGCTCGCTGTCTGCTTCACCAGGAGTGCGGCGGCGGCTCCTCCTCAGGGATCATCTGGAATCGACGTTCGCAGCCTCGGCGCTGCGGGAGACGGCAAGGCGGACGATACCGCCGCGTTCGAAAGGGCAATCGCGCTGGGCAGGGAGACCGGGCAGCCCGTCCGCGTGCCCCGCGGACGTTACCGCATAACCCGGACTCTGGAGTTGAAAGCCCAGGAGTTGACCGGAGCCGAGACAGCCGCCTGGGTGGCGGACGAGGAAACACTTCCCATAATCCTCCCGGACGTGCCAGACGGTCCGGCCGTCCGGCTTCTGGGAGGCGGGTCGGTGCACGGCCTTTTCTTCCTCCAGGAGTGGAAGGACGGGCAGCCTTCGGAGCGGCCGGCGATCATCCAGCTGGCTGGAGTGGGGACCCGGGTCAGCGAGGTGAAGATCATGGGCGCCTGGGACGGCATCTCCGCCGACGGCAAGTCCAACGTGGGACGCGCGCTCATCCGCGACTGTTTCCTGGTGAACATCCACAACATCGGGATCCGGCTGCTCGGGACGTGGGATGTCTCCTGGATCTCCCGTGTGGAAGTGTGGTCGCCCGCGAGCCCGCGGTTTCTGGCCAAAGGCATCGGGTTCCTGCTGGGCAAGAACGACGTCCTGCTGATGAGCGACTGTTTCGTGTTCAGCGGAGACCGGGGCTACAAGTTCGCGGAGAGCATTCCGGGAGCGGAGATCCGCGGAGTCACCTGGGGATCCATGGCCAACTGCTCGGCGGATTTCTGCGGCATCGGCGTCGAGGTCGAAGGACCCCATACCCTGAGCCTTGCAGGCGGCACCTACTGGACGCACCACAGCGGCATCCTCATCCACGGGAAAGGAGCGCAGGTCCGGATGAGCGGGCTGGAGATGAAGTCCAACAGCGGCCCGTGCATCGATGTTCAGGGCGGAAGCCTCGTGGCCGCTTCGGGATGCCAGCTGCGCCGCGAGATGGAAAAGTTCGTGGCGCCCGCGCTGCGCATCACCGGAGGTGACGCCGTCGCCGTCAGCGGGTGCGTCATCTCCAGCACCAGCAGCGCCATAGAGGTTGCAGACGGACTGGCAGGGGTGGCGCTGAGCGGCAATTCCGTCCGCGAGAACGTTCCGGAGCCGCCAGTGGAACCGAATCAGGCGCCCTGAGCCCGGAAACACCGCCTCCCGACCCGGAGATACGCCGCGCCCTTCGCACTGGTTCGAGGCGAAGGGCGCCTTGCTTCTGAACCGGGCAGAGAACCATTACCCGCCCGGCGGGAGCGCCCCGGCGCAGACGGGCCTTGCCCCGGTTCAGGCCGGCGAGGAACCCGCCCGCGTCGCCGGGGCGGACGATATCTCCCGGATCCGCTCCAGCATCTCCCCTGCCGCTTCGCGGACCGCGCAGCCGGCCCTGAGCGCGGTCCGGGGATCCAGCGTCCTGCCGAAGCTGAACCGCACCGAGCACTTCACCTCGGAATCCGGGAACCCCATCGCCTTCAGGACGTGCGATGGTTCCTGGGAGCCGGAAGCACAGGCCGATCCGGAGCTGGCCGCAATGCCCATTGTGTCCAGGCGCATCAGGAACAGCTCGGACTCCAGACCGGGAAAGTGGATGTTCAGGATGGAGCAAACACGCCGCGCCGCCGCGCCGTGGAGCGGGAAGTCGCGAAGCGGCCCGAACCCTTCCAGAAACGCGTCTCTGGCCGCCTGAACCGCATCCACGATCTGCTGACGCTCCTCCAGAGCGATCTGCGCCGCCCGGCCGAGCCCGGCAATCGCGGCGACATTCTCCGTGCCGCCCCGGCGCTCCCTCTCCTGGGCACCGCCGTGGATGACGGGCGCCAGCTTCACGCCCGTTCGCACCCAGAGGGCTCCAGCCCCTTTCGGCCCGTAGATCTTGTGGGCGGAGATGCTGAGCAGATCCACTCCCAGCTCGTGCGGGTCCAGCCTGAGCAGCCCCGCCGCCTGCACCGCATCCGTGTGCATCAACGCGCCCGCCCTGCGCGCCAGCCGCGCGACCTTCGCGACGGGCATCACCACCCCGGTCTCGTTGTTCACCAGCATGACGCTCACCAGCGCTGTGCTGCGGTCTATGAGGCGCGCCGCCTGCTCCAGCAGCAGATGACCCGAGGAGTTCACAGGGATCCGGCAGACCTCGTAGCCGGAGCGTGTGAGGCTCTCCGCGGCGTGCAGGACGGCATGATGCTCCACCGCGCTGATCACCACCCGCCGCCGCTCCGGCGGCGCGGCAAGGGCGGCGCCGATGACCGCCAGGTTGTCCGCCTCAGTCCCTCCGGAGGTGAAGCAGATCTCCGCAGGCTGCCCGTGAAGCAGAGCAGCGACACGGTCCCGCGCCAGGTCCAGGGCAGCCCGGGCCTTCCTGCCGAACGAATGGGTGCTGGAGGCGTTTCCGAACTCCGAGGCGAGCCAGGGCAGCATCTCCTCCAGCACGCGGGAATCCAGAGGAGTGCTCGCGGCGTAGTCCAGATAGACAGGCGGGTCAAACGCGGGCATCGCGGCCTCCATCCACGGTATGATACCCCGGCGTCCGCGTCCGGGCCCAGACCCCGGAATCAAAATTCCCGCGCGCGACGTTCGGCATGGTAGCCCCGGCAAAGGCCCGGGGCGGCCAGTCTGGAGAACGGGAGCGGAAGACGTGACACGAACTCTCTCAAGAATGACCGCTGCAGCCGCGCTGCTCGCGCTGCATCTTTCCACGGGGGGTCAGGCTCAGAGCGTGAGCACAGGGGAGGGAGCCGGTCCGGCCGGTATCGTGCGGCTGGAAGCTGCCGTCCAGAACAGGACCGTCGCCCCGGGGAACTCCACGCTGGCGGCTGTGCGCGTGAGTGTGGACGGGCGCTATCACATCCAGTCGAACGCCCCTCTAGACGATTTCACCATCCCCACCGAACTCACCGTGGAAGCTCCCGGAGGCTTCCAGGTGGGGACGGTCTCGTATCCCCCCCACGTGCTGAAAGAGTTCTCCTTTGCGAAGGGGCAGAAGGTGGCAGTGCTGGAGGACGGGGCGGTCCTGACCTTCCGCGTCACGGTCCCCCGGGACGCATCGCCGGGAACCGTCCGGCTGACCGCCGTGCTCACCTATCAGGCCTGCGACGACCAGCAGTGCCTGCCCCCGGCAGAAGCCCGGATCGAGATCCCTCTGGAGGTGGGAGCTGAGACTTCTCCGCCGGTCACCGGCGGGCTGTTCGCCGGTGTTCAGGGCGAGCCGGGACCGCCTTCACAGCTGACTGTCAACCCGGAGGCGCAGCAGGCTCCCAACTACTTCGCCGGGATTCTGGAAAAGCGCGGCTGGGCGTTCCTGCTTGCGGCGGTCTACGCGGCGGGACTGGGACTCAGCTTCACTCCCTGCGTTTTCCCGCTGATCCCCATCACGCTGGGCTATTTCCGCAGCCAGGCTTCCGGCAACAGGAAGAGGACGGTGGGGCTGGCGGCAGCCTACATTGCCGGAATCGCCACGACTTATTCGCTCCTTGGCTTCCTGGCAGCCTCCAGCGGCGCCCTGTTCGGCTCGTGGCTGTCGAGCCCCTGGGTGCTGGGAGCGCTTGCGGCGATCATCGCGGTGATGGGCTTCGGGATGTTCGGGGCGTTCGAACTTCAGCCGCCTGCATTCATCGCCCGGAGGGCAGGAGCCCGGAGCGGGCCGGCCGGAGCGTTCGTGATGGGGCTCATCTTCGGCGTGGTGGCGGCCCCTTGCACCGGACCGGCCACCATCGCCCTGATGGCCTTCGCGGGGGCGCTGGGACAGCCGGCGGCGGGACTCAGCCTGTTCTTCGTCCTGGCGCTCGGCATCGCCACGCCGCTGATGCTGCTCGCCGTCTTCTCCGCAAACCTGCCCACCGCAGGACCGTGGATGTCCTGGGTCAAGAAGCTGCTGGGAGCGCTTCTTCTGGGAGTGGCGCTCTGGCTGATCAGCCCCGTGACCGGGGCGAAGGCGGCATCTGCGGCGGGAGGACTACTGGCCATCGCGCTGGGAGTGTGGCTTGGCTTTCTGGAGAAGAGCGGCTTCCGGCCGCCCAGTCTGGGAGTCTTCCGGGCGCTGACGGGAGCGCTGGCCGTCATCGGCGGCATCTGGCTGCTCGTGCCGGGTCAGGAGCGGCCGGGAATCGAATGGCAGCCGTACTCGCGTTCGCTGGTGGAGCAGGCAGCGCGCGAAGGGCGTCCCGTCCTGATCGATTTCTCCGCCGACTGGTGCCTGCCGTGCCGGGAACTGGAGCACGGCGCCTTCCGCCATCCGGAAGCGGTCCGCCTTTCGCAAGAGTTCGTCCGTCTGAAAGTGGACGCAACCGACAGCCGCCCGCCCGCCGTCCGGGAGGCTCTCCAGCGCTACCAGGTGCGCGGCGTTCCCACCGTGGTGTTCCTGGATTCAGGCGGACAGGAAGTCCGGGAGGCGCGCATCCTCTCCAACGTGCCCGGCAGTGTCCTTGCCGAACGGATGCGGATGACACTCGAGGGCGGAGCCGGTCGCGTCAGTCGGGAGTGAAAAGATCGCTGAAGAAGCGCTTCATCGCCTCCCAGGAGGCCCGGTCAGCCTTCTGATGATAGGAGCGGCTGCCAAATCTAGTGAAGCCGTGGACGGCTCCGGGGTAGGACACGATGCTGAAGTTCGCCCCGGCGTCCAGCATCTCGCGCACGAAGGAGGAGACCTCGTCCGGGGGAACCACGGGGTCCGCTCCGCCATGCAGGACCAGCACGGCAGCCTTGACCGCGCCGGGCGCGGCAGGGGCGGTGGTCGCCAGCGATCCGTGGAAGCTGACGACGCCTCTGACATCCGCGCCGGCCCGCGCGAGCTCCAGCACACCCGTGCCGCCGAAGCAGTAGCCGATCGCTCCCAGACGGCCGGGGTCCACGCGGGGATGGCGTCGAAGCGCGTCCAGCCCCGCGGCGAGGCGGGCGCGGAAAAGCTGCGGGTCGTTCTTGAACTTCGCTGACTCGGCCGCGGCCTGCTGCGTATCGGCGGGCCGCACGCCTTTGCCGTAGACGTCCGCCGCCAGCGTAACGTAACCAAGCTCGGCCACCATCTCGGCCCGCAGGCGCTCGTAATCGTCCATGCCGTCCCAGTCGTGCACCAGCAGGATTCCCGGACACCTCCCGGCCGAGGGGGCGGGGACCGCAAGATACCCCTCCAGAACCACGTTGCCGTGACGGTATTCCAGCGTCTCTCCCTCCGCAGCAGCGGGAAGAGCGGCTGACAGGGTCGCGGCCGCCAGCGCGGCCCCCGCGGACAGGATCACCGGAACTGCGGACAAGGGCGTCTCCTTTCGACGGGCTCGGTCTGTCCCTGCATGGTTACCCCGATCGGGTTCCAGAGTAACATCAATGCGGGGCGGCTCTTCGAGACCGCCCCGCAAACACCGGCCAGACTCCCGTCCCCTTCAGCGCCTGCGCAGGAAGGCCGGGATGTCGAGCTCGGACTCCGGCACCATCTCGCGGTCCCCCAGCGAGAACCGCAGAGGCTCATCCTTCGGCTCGGGATGCTTGCCGGGCTCGGGCGCCAGCTTGTGATGGCGGACATTGTAGTCCGGCGAGTCGAACCCGGTGGCCAGCACGGTGATCCGCACCTCGCCCTCGAGCCTCGGATCGATGACCGCCCCGAAGATGATGTTGGCATCTTCCTTGTCGGCCGCATCGAAGATGACCTGCGCCGCCTCGTTGACGTCGGAGATGGTGAGATCCTCGCCGCCGCAGATATTGAACAGAATGCCTCGAGCGCCGGCCACAGTAGTCTCCAGCAGCGGGCTGGAGATGGCCGCCTGAGCGGCCATCCGGGCGCTGCCGTCGCCCGTCCCGATTCCGATTCCCATCAGCGCGGAGCCGGCGTCTTTCATGATCGCCTTGACATCCGCGAAGTCCACATTGATGAGCCCCGGCACGGTGATCATGTCCGCAATCCCCTGCACTCCCTGCCGGAGCACCTCGTCCGCCATCCGGAAAGAATCCACGAAACTGACCCGCCGCTCCACCACTGAGAGCAGACGCTCGTTGGGGATGACGATGAGCGTGTCCACCTTCTCCTTCAGGAGCTTGACTCCCTGATCCGCGGCCTGGCCCCTGCGGGGCCCCTCGAACAGGAACGGCCGCGTGACAACGGCCACCGTCAGCGCCCCGGCGTCCCGCGACAGCTCCGCCACCACGGGAGCCGCACCGGTCCCCGTGCCGCCGCCCATTCCCGCGGTGATGAACACCATCTCCGCGCCGTCCACGGCACGGGCGATCTCCTGCTTGCTCTCCTCGGCCGCCTGCCGCCCGACCTCCGGGTTGCCGCCCGCACCCAGCCCGCGGGTCAGCTGCTCTCCCAGCTGAACCAGATGCACCGCGCGGGACGCTTCCAGCGCCTGGCGGTCCGTGTTCATGCAGATGAACTCGACGCCGTTCAGGCCGCCTTCGATCATCCGGTTGACCGCATTGCAGCCCGCGCCGCCAACGCCGACGACTTTGATCTTCGCGGGACAATCCGACATGCTATCCTGCATCGCAACCCTTCCTTCCGGCTGTTCTCGCTGTTCCGTAAACCTGTATCTGCAGGAAGCGGCAGGGGGATGTCAACCCCCCGGGCGCCCCTGCGCGCCTCAATCCGTCCCCATCAGGACGTCGCGCACCCTGGCGAGCCACGCGCGGGGACCGCGGAGCCTGCCCGCATTGCGCACAGAGCCGTCCGACACACGCTGGTCCCAGGCGCAAAGAGCCAGCCCCACCCCGGTGGCGTGCTGCGGGTCCGACACCGAGTCCATCAGGCCGCCCACCCCGGTGACCCTTCCGGGCCGCACAGGGACGCCGAGCAGCTTTTCGCCCAGCGCGCACACTCCCGGCAGCAGAGACGTTCCGCCCGTCAGCACGATGCCGGCCGGCAGACTGCGAAGCGGAGTATACTGCTCCACGGCCTCGCCCACCAGCTGGAAGATCTCGGACACGCGGGGCTCCAGTATCTCCGCCAGAAGCCGCCGGGGAAGCTGGCTGGGAGCGCTGGCGCCGGTGCGCTGGACAGAAATGGTCTCAGCCCCGTCTACCTGCTCCACGCTGGAGCACCCGGACTGGATCTTCAGCTGCTCCGCCGCGGCCAGGGAGCACTGAAGGCCGATGGCCACATCCTGATCCAGATGCGCGCCTCCCACGGCCAGCACCGCCGAGTGCACGATGCTGTCGTTCTGATAGACCGCGACATCGGTCGTCCCGCCGCCCATATCCACGAGGGCCACTCCCAGCGACCGGTCGGCCGCGTCCAACACGGCCCGGGCGGCGGCGAAACTCTGCAGCACGAAGGACTCGATCTCCAGGTCCGCCCTGTCCACGCATTTGGCCAGATTCTGCAGGAACGAGCTCTGGCCGTGGACGATATGCGTCTCCACCTCGAGCCGGGAGCCGCTCATCCCCACCGGGGACCTGATGCCGTCCTGCCCGTCGATCGCGAACCCCCGCGGGATGGCGTGGATGATCTCCCGCTCCGGCGGCAACACCACCAGGCGCGAGCTCTCGATGACCCGGTCCACGTCCTCCTGCCGGACCATCCGCCGGGGATGCGCGATCGCGACGATCCCCCGGGAGTTCATGGAGCGGATATGCTCGCCCGACACGCCGACGAACACGCTGGACACCTGCACGCCGGCCACCCGCTGCGCCTTCTCCGCCGCCCGGGCGATGGCCTGGGACGTGCTGTCAATGTCCGTCACCACGCCCTTGCGCATCCCGTCCGACGGGACCAGCCCCTCGCCGATGACCCGGAGCGCCCCTCCCGGCTCGCCCTCGGCGATGATCATGCAGACTTTCGTTGTGCCGATGTCCAGGCCGGCAACTATCTCCGTGCGACTCACTTCAACACCTCAGGCATTCCAGCCTGCGCCCCGCCGCCGGAGGACGCCTCCGTCGAACGCTGTCCGGAACGCCTCTCCCCTCTCCGAAGACTCTCAAGTCACGTCGCGGCGGCGCGACATCGCAGCCTGCGTCAGCCAGTACCGCCGGATCAGCGACAGGTTCAGAAAGACCCGCCCTCCCAGAGCCACGACCGCCGCCAGAAGGAGGTCCACGCCGATCTGGTCGCCCAGCCACGCCAGGGTTGCGGCGAGAAGGGTGTTCGCCACGAACCCGGAGACGAACACATCCGTGTGAAACTTGCCCTCGAGGCCGGCCCGGATGCCCCCGAACAGCGAATCCAGCCCCGCGAGGGCTGCCAGCGCGAGATAGCTGGCGTAGTCTCCCGGAATCGTCCAGCGCGTCAGCAGGACCAGAGCGAAGCCGAAGATCAGCCCTGCCACAGGAAGCCAGATCACATCAGTTCGTCCCTTCCTGCTTCAACGGGACCGGTTTTGCATACTTCACGGTGGTGGCTCCCGTGAACGCCGGCACCTCGATGAACTGACCGCGCTCTATCTTCACCTTGATCCCGACCCGCATCAGGTCCACCACCCCGTTCGGGATGTTCAGGGCTCCCTCCAGATCAGCCGGGTTCCCGATAGCCTTGATGACGAACGGCGCCGCCGTCGGCTCGCCGTTGATCATGGCGTTCGGCCCCACGCATCGGATGGCCGTGCGGGCCACGATGCGATGATCGTTGATGGAGATGGCCTCCGCCCCGGCAGCCCACAGCTCGTTCACGACGTTGCGCAGATCGAAGTCGTGGACGATGTAGAGGTCCGAATCGATGTCGCCGACCCGCTTGGACTTGTTGTCGTCCAGCGTGACGATCACCCCGGGGCCTCGCGCGGGAGTGAGACCCAGCAGAAATTTGACCTCCTGAAGCTCCCGGTTCAGCGAGGAAGACTCGCGGCTGCGCTGGGAGAGCTCCTGCTCGTATTCCTCCGTCTTGGCGCGCAGTTCCGCGATGGTGGCTTTCAGCTTCTCGTTGGTGTCGCGCTGCTCCTTGAGCGCCTCCACCAGCCACGGCACCCGTCCGGAGCCCGCCGGCAGCCCCAGCTGCTGGCGCATGGATCCCTGAGTGTTCAGGTTGGCGGCAAGCAGCGCTCCCAGGAGAAAGCACATGAGAGTGACGTGGAACAGCCAGTTTTTGGAGCCCAGACGGCTGAAAACCTGGTTCATCCCTGCAAGTCGCGCCTTAATGGACGGCAGTGGCCCCGTCGCTGCCTTTGGGCCGGTAAGCCGGGGCGCCGGGACAGCTGACATCCACGTAGAGAACGGAATCGAGCGGCACCGGCAGCGATGCCAGCACCCGCGTTGCAACGGATATTTTGCGCTCGATATCCTGCGGGTAGCCGGCCCGTATCTTGGTCCCGTTGACGATATTCAAACACATCTCGCCTGCCGGGTCAATAGACACCTGACTCACTTTGAGGTCGCTTTTCCGGGCCTCTTCCAGGCATCTCACGGCGGCCTCGACATACGCGCTGGACCAGGGCCGCCCCATCTCCGGAGCGCCCGCCCCCGGGGCATCGATCAGCGGAAGGGAACGGTCCCGCGCCCCGGCGCGGACGAACGGGACCATCTCCCTGTCGAGGGAGAAGTAACTTCCTTTCCAGAGCACGCAGACGTAGGGAGAGCGCTCCTCGACACGCACCAGCAGGCGGCCGTCCCTCTTCCGGACGACCTCAGCACGGCGGACGGCCGGATGGGATTCCAGACGCCCGCGCAGCCGTCCGCACGGAGCAAGGAACAGGTTCGTACCGACGGCCGGGGAGACGGTCCGCAGCGCGAACTCCCGCGTGAGATCCCCCGCGCCCTCGAGCGTCACACCCTTGACCGCGAAGCGCGGAGACGTCAGCGCTGCCGCCGCCAGCTCTGCAAACAAGACCAACAGCGCCAGCCGTGTCAGGACCCGCACCCGGCTCCGGGCCAGCCGGAGCCTGCGCCGGCCCTGTTCCAGCTGCGCGGCGGTCAGGTAGCGGCGGCGTTTCACCGGACGCCCTCCGCGAGGCCGCTCTCGATGATCATCGTGATCATCTCCGTGAACGGTATCCGGGCAGCCTGCGCCGCGCGCGGGAGCAGGCTGGTGGGCGTAAGGCCAGGGATGGTGTTCACCTCCAGAACGGTGGGACCTTCCGGCGTCACGAACAGATCCACCCGGGACATCCCGCTGCAGCCGAGCAGACGGTGCGTCTCCAGAGCGATCCTGTGGACCTCCTCCGTCACTGCGGCCGGCAGGGGGGCCGGGCAGATTTTCTCGGTCAGCCCGGCCGTGTATTTGGCCCGGTAGTCGTAGAACCCATCCGGAGGACGGATCTCGACCACGGGAAGGGCCAGCGGGTCGTCCCCTCTCTGCAGGATCCCCACCGTCACCTCGGTGCCCGACACCAGCTCCTCGATCAGCGCGAACCGGTCGTAGCGGAGCGCTTCGCGAAGCGCAGCCTCGAGCCCTTCCGGCCCGCGGACGATGCTTGCTCCTACGGTGGAACCCTCGCGATTGGGCTTCACGATACAGGGATACCCGCACGTGGAGCGCACCCGCAGATCCAGCTCGCGGATTCCTTCGCGGCCGTCGCTGGAGGTCCAGCGGGGAGTGGGAAGCCCGCAGGAGCGGAGCAGCCTTTTGGTGGCGATCTTGTCCATCGCCAGGGCGCTCGCCAGCACGCCGGACCCCGTGTACGGGATCTGGAGAAGCTCCAGCATCCCCTGGACGCAGCCGTCCTCACCGTAGCGGCCGTGCAGGGCGATGAAAACAACGTCCGGACGAGCCCCGCCGGGAGCGATCTCGTTCAGCAGGAGGGACGCCTCCCCTTCCGGAAGCGCGCCCGGCGCCGCCGGGCCGCATCCACCCGGCGCCGCCGGCACCTTCGAACTGCACAGAGGCAGGCGGAGATCCACAGCGCGCGCCCTGAACCGGGAGGTGTCTATGGCTTCCATGACCGCCCGTCCCGTGACCAGCGACACCTCCCGTTCGGAAGAGCTTCCTCCCATCAGGATGACGACGTCGATCAGCTCACTCATCCGCCCACTCCCCGAGCAGTTTCACCTCGTATTCCAGCGTCACACCGTGCCTCTCCTGCACAAGCCTGCGGACCTTCTCGGCCAGCCTGCGCACATCCGCCGCCGTCGCATCCGGGCTGACGACGATGAAGTTCGCGTGCTGCTCCGAGACACGCGCTCCCCCTTCGCTCATCCCTTTCAGCCCGGCCGCGTCGATGAGCCGGCCCGCCGCATCCGAAGGCGGGTTCCTGAAGATACACCCGCAGCTGCGCCAGTCCAGAGGCTGCGACGCCTGGCGGGCTTCGGCATAGCTTGCGATGCGCTGCCGGATGGCCGACGGGTCCTCCTCCTTCAACCGGAAGACCGCCCGGGCGACGAACGCCTCTCCCGGCCAGTCCTGCAGGGCCGAATGGCGGTAGGAAAGGCCAAGCGCGCGGGCGGCGAGCTCACGCACTCCCCCGTCCCTCTCCACCAGGGTCACGCTCTCGAGAGTGTCCGCCACGCACCCGTGGCGCGTCCCAGCATTCATAACCACCGCGCCGCCGATGGTACCGGGAACCCCGTAGAGCACCTCCAGACCCGCCAGGCCGGCGCGGGCGGTCTCGCTGACAGCACGGCTGACCGGGCACCCGCCCCCCGCCACGCATTTTACGCCCTCGATGCGCAGGTCCTGCAGCTCGCCGCCCGCCATCACCACGATGCCGCGCACCCCCCGGTCCGACACAAGCACATTGCTCCCGCTCCCCAGCGGAGTCACCGGCAGGCCCTTCCCGCGCGCAAAAGCAAAGACCTCGCGCAGATCTTCGACGCACGCCGCGCGGACGAACAGGTCCGCCGGCCCCCCGAGGCCGATCGTGGTGTGCCGGGCCAGCGGCTCCGCCGCCAGAACCTCGCCCCTCACCCGCACGCGCAGCTCCGCAGCCAGAGCCCGGAGCTTCTCCGGCTCCCGGGCGCCGTTCATTTCTGCGCCGCTTCCGCCCCGGCCAGCCGCAGGAACTGTTCCCCGGCCGCCACCACGTCACCCGCGCCCACCGTAATGACCACGTCACCCGGCCTCACGTGCTCCTCCAGCCAGCGCGGCACGTCGTGAAGCTGGGGGACATAGTGGACTTCCGGATGCCCCGCCCGCACCAGAAGATCATACAGAGCATCGGTCTGCACGCCCCGCTCCGGATCCTCCCGCGCGGCATACACATCGGTCAGAACGACGCGCGGGACGCCTCGCAGGACCGCGGCAAAACCGTGAAGATGCTCCGCCGTGCGCGAATACAGGTGCGGCTGGAAAACCACCGTCAGCGGCCCTTCGAAAGCCTCGGAGACAGCTTCCAGCGTGGCGCGGATCTCGGCAGGATGGTGGGCGTAGTCGTCCAGCACCGTCACGCCCCGTGCCCTTCCCTTGACCTCGAGGCGGCGTCGCACACCCCGGAAGTCGTAGAGCGCTGCGGCGGCCTCCAGCGGGTCGCATCCGAGCTCGACCGCGGCGGCAAGCGCTCCGGCCGCGTTCAACGCAAGATGCCGGCCGGGCAGGGGCAGGTGCACCCCCACCTTCCAGTCCGGACCCTCCACCTCGAAAGACTGCTCTCCCTCAGAATACGTCAGGTAGCCCACGCGCACATCCGACGTGGGACTGAATCCGTAGGTCAACCACCGGCAATCCACGCGGGGACGCAGGGACATCAGGTGACGGTCGTCCGCGCAGGCGACGACAAGTCCGCCCTCGTCGATCTGCTGCATGAACCCGACGAAACTGTTCTTCACCCTCTCGAACGTGTGGTACCAGTCCAGATGATCCTCATCCACGTTCGTGACGACCGCCATACTGGAACGCAGGTGCAGAAAAGACGAATAAGCCTCGCAGGCTTCCGAGACAACCAGCGAGGACTTCCCCAGGCGGGCGTGCCCGCCCAGGTTGATGGATTCCCCACCGACCAGCACTGTCGGGTCCTTGCCGCATCCCGTGAGAATGTGCCCGAGCAGCGCCGTGGTGCTCGTCTTGCCGTGCGTTCCCGTCACGGAGATGCGCACATCGAACAGCCTGTAAAGCTCTCCCAGCATCTCCGCGCGCTCCAGCACGGGCAGGCCCATCCGACGGGCTGCGACCAGCTCCGGGTTGTCGTCCGGAACGGCCCGGGTGTAGACCACCCGCTCCATCTCCCCGATGTTCTGCGGGTCGTGGCCGATAAACACCGGGATGCCCTGGGCCCGGAGCATCTCGATGGTGGGGCTCTCCGAGCGGTCCGAGCCCTGCACCCTGCACCCGGCGGCACGCAGCACCTGGGCGATGGCGCTCATCCCCGCCCCCCCTATCCCGATGAAGTGGGTGGGGGGCTGGATCGCCCGGTCCCCGCAGCCGCAGCCTCTCCGATCAGTCAAGTGATCTCACTCCCCGAAAACTGTCCGCCGCCCCGCCCGCCGGAATCAGCAACCGCAAGCGCATTCCAGGACCAGCCGCGCCACGTCTCGAGCGGCGTCCGGCGCGGCGTGCTCCCTGATGCCCTCTCTCAGGCGCTGGAGCCGCGCCGGGTCGGCCGAGGCATCGCGCACCATCCCGGTGAACCGCTCCGGCGTCAGCTCGTCCTGCTCAACGAGGATCGCCCGGCCCTCCGCCGCCAGCGCGCGGGCGTTCAGCCGCTGATGGTCTCCCTGAGCGTAAGGATACGGCACCAGGATGGCCGCCGCTCCCTGTATGGCGAGCTCGGCCAGAGTGGACGCCCCGGCCCGTGAGACCACGAGGTCCGCCGCCGCAAAGGCCGCCGCGACATCGTCGATGTATTCTAGCCGCACCCAGCCCCGCACGTCCGGCACGTCCTGCAGGCTGTCCCGGGACCCGGTCTGGTGCAGGATCTGGACTCCCCGTGCCGTCAACTGCGCAGCGCTGTGCGCGACCAGGCGGTTCAGGAACTGCGCCCCCTGGCTGCCGCCCACCACCACCAGGGTGAATGCATCCGCGTGCAGCCCGAAGCTCCGGCGGCATTCGTGTCTGTCGCGGCGCTCGGCGAACCCGGGACGGACCGGATATCCGGTCCGGACGGCCCTGCAGCCGGGAAGAGCGTCTGCCGCCGCGTCGAAAGCGATGCAGACGGCGCTCGCGCGCCGGGCGAGCAGGCGCACCGTGCGGCCGGGCAGGACGTTGCCGTCCACCAGCACCAGAGGCCTTCGCCGCGCCGCCTGCGCCGCGCAGACGGCCGCGCTGGCGAACCCGCCGGTGCCCAGCACGCACGCTGGGCGCTCCCGGGCGAGCAGCCGGGCAGCCGCGAGAACTCCCCGCGCCAGATGCGCCGCGGCGCCGAGCGCTCCCGCTCCCTGCACGAGCGGCCTGCCCGGCAGCCCGGCAAACGGAATGCCGGCCCTCCCCGCCAGACGCTCCTCCAGTCCTCCCGCTCTACCGGCGTAGAGCAGCCGGAGCCCGGGACGAAGCTCCCGCAGCGCCGACGCCACGGCCAGCGCCGGGTAGATGTGTCCCCCCGTCCCCCCTCCCGTAATCACGATATTCATTCGAAGCCCCCTGACGCCGGGCCGGCACGGCCCGCGACAGCGCGAACAGAAGAGCCATCAAGACGGCTCCCGCCACCAGAGAAGACCCTCCGTAGCTGATGAACGGCAGCGGCACTCCCGTGCACGGGACACTGCCGGTCACGACGGCGACGTTCAGCAAGGCCTGCCCGCAAACGCAGGCCACGGCGCCTGCCGCCGCCATCCGGGCGAACGGGCTCTTCGCGGACCGCGCCACCCTGATACCGCTCAGCGCCAGCAGGCTGAAAAGCAGCAGGATGAAGAACGGACCGAAGATGCCGGTTTCCTCCGCCACAGTCGCGAACACGAAGTCCGTGTGGGGGGCGGGGATGAAGTACTTCGCCTGTCCCTGACCCAGCCCCGCCCCGTGCCAGCCTCCCTGCCCGAACGCGTAGAAGGACTGCACCACCTGATACGCCTCATCCGCCTTGTGCTTCCACGGCTCCAGCCATGCGTAAACGCGCTCCATGCGGTAGGGCTGCACGCGGATGAGCACCGCCACAGCCGCGCTCATCGCGGCGACCGACATCAGAACGTGCCAGATGCGCGCGCCCGCGCAGAAGATGACGGCAAGCCCCGTGCCGAGCAGGACGATGGCGGTCCCCAGGTCGCTCTGAGCCACCACCACCCCCGCCGCCAGGCAGGTCATCAGCATCGCAACGCCGAAACCGGGCCAGAACCGCCGCACGTTGCCCGCCTGCGAGGAGAGCCAGAACGCCAGCGCCAGCACCAGTGCCACCTTCAGGAACTCGGAGGGCTGCACGGTGACCGGGCCCAGACTCAACCAGCGCCTTGCCCCGTTGGCCGCGACACCGAAAGCCGCGGTCCAGGCGTTGAGGAGGAGAAGCAGACCGAAGGCCGGCACTCCCACCGCCCGCCACAGGGGCTCGCGGGCCCGGCAGAGCAGGACGAACACGGCGGCCGATACGGCCAGATACAGAATATGCCGGATCACGAAATAATAAGGCGTGCCGAGGGTACGCGCCGCGGAAGCATAGCTGGCGCTGGCCATGAAATAAAGTCCCAGCACGGCCAGCAGCCCGTAAACGAGCGGCACCGTGGCATCCGGCGAGCCCTCCCTGGTCCTCATTGATGCGCCTCCCTGCGAAATCTGTCCACGATCTCCCTGAAAACCCGCCCGCGGTGGCGAAAGTCGGAGAACTCGTCGAAACTGGCCATCGCGGGCGCAAGCAGCACGGCGTCACCCGGGCTGGCCTCGGCCCGGGCGATCTCCATCGCCTCTTCCAGAGTGCCGGCTTCCAGCGCGTCCCGGCGGCCCGCACCCTCCAGAGCGCAGCGCAGGATCCCGCGGTCCCTGCCCATCAGGATCACCGAACGGGCGCAGGCGGCCACCTCCCTGCCCCAATCCGAATACCCGCAGTCTTTTTGCGCCCCGCCCGCGATGAGCACCAGGGGGAACCGTCCGGCGACCGCGCGCGCAGCCTCCGCTCCCGCCCGGGGATTGGTGCACATGGAGCTGTTGATCCAGCGCACGCCGCCCACCTCTCCACAGTCCTCCATCCGGTGGGGAAGACCTCTGAAACTCAAGGCGGCGGAGCGGATCCCCTCGGGGACCGCTCCCATCGCCGCCGCCATGCAGGCCGCCGCCAGCAGATTGAGGCGGTCGTACGGCGCCCAGAGCGCCGTCTCTGCGCACCGGGCGAACGCGTGCTCGCGGCCGTCGAGACGGAGCACCAGCTCGTCGCCTCGCAGGAACGCCCCCTCCTCCACCCGTTCCTTCGCCGAGAACCGCAGGATGCGGGAGGCCACCCGGCCCGCCAGCCGCCTGACCACCGGACAGTCCGCGCCAAGGACCGCGAAATCCTCAGGCCCCTGCGCCTGGAAGATGCGCATCTTCGCCGCGGCATACTCCTCGAGGCCGGAATACCGGTCCATGTGGTCCTCGGAAATGTTCAGAAGCGCGGCCACGCGCGGCCGGAAGGCAAAGCAGAGCTCCAGCTGAAAGCTGGAGACTTCGGCGACGATCGCATCCTCCGGTCCGGCCCGCATGGCTGCGGTCACGAACGGGAGGTCGTAGCCCTCTGCGCTGAGGTTGCCTCCGATGATGCAGGTGTGTCCCGAAGCCTGAAGCATCCGGCCCGCCAGCACGGCCGTCGTAGACTTGCCGTTCGTGCCCGTGACGGCGGCCACCGGCGCCCGGCAAAGGAGGAAGCCGAACTCGACCTCCCCGATAATCCGCACATCCCGGCTTGCGAGCTCCCGCAGAACAGGGTGGTCCGGGCGCACTCCCGGGCTGACGACGCACAGGTCGGGCGAAAGGGCTGCAAGAGACTCCCTGCCCACCACCTCACCCTCCACCCCGTTAGGCGCCGCGCTCCCTCCGGGGCCGAAGGCGTCGTCGTAGACGTAAACGGCTGCGCCCAGCTGCCGCGCGGCTTCAGCCACAGCGCGGCCGGCCACCCCGTAGCCCATCACCAGGATGCGATTCCCGGGCAATCCCTTCACGGGACCAGCCACCCCTTGAGCGCCATCGGAAGGAGGATTCCCAG